>Ga0105350_10000142_pt1 | contig 47374 bp, 54 predicted proteins | sample EN1Hudsemesocosm_FD_83506 | JGI IMG/M metagenome (GOLD analysis project Ga0105350, IMG submission 83506) | Methane-oxidizing microbial communities from mesocosms in the Hudson Canyon - EN1E Hudson Canyon | ecosystem: Environmental > Aquatic > Marine > Cold seeps | place: Hudson Canyon... | reverse complement strand
GTTTATGCTTTATTGCCTTACTCTAGGGAGAGGATTATCATCACGCTTTATAGTGAAAAATAGATTTTTACTCAGAACCATAAGAGTAGTTAAATTAAGGATAATATGAATGAATGTAGCATTTAAAGGACTAATCATAGGTAGTCTTATTCTATTGACTGCTTTCGACGGTGACCTCAACTGGTCGACGCAACACATGCGTTAAATCGTTCTGCTGGTGTTTCAAACTCTAGCGTTTTACGTGGTCGTTCATTTAACTGTCGTGCTACTGCATTAAGTTTTGTTTGTGAGTGTACTGATAAGTCAGTACCTTTTGGAAAATATTGTCGAATTAACCGATTAGTATTTTCATTAGATCCTCGTTGCCATGGACTGCGGGGATCGCAAAAGTAAACATCAATATTCGTTTCCAAAGTAAACCGTTTATGATCTGCTAGCTCGGAACCCCTATCCCAAGTCAGAGGTTTATAGAGTTCACCAGGGTGTTTTTTTTGACTGTTTTATCAGTGCAGACACAACTGCTTCGGTTGTTTTTTGTTTTACTTTCATCATAATCACATAGCGAGAATGACGTTCAACCAATGTCGCGATGTAACCATGTTTTGAACCCGCAATTAGCTCACCTTCCCAATGACCAGCTACGGCTCTATCTTCTACGGAGGCAGGCCGTTCACTAATTGATACGGCATCTTTAATTTTTCCAAGCCCCTTTTTTTAAGGCTTGCATGTTTTGAATGATGGATTGCTCGTTGTGTCCTGAGCTACTGTTGCAGCTCCTTTTTAAGCACGCCCCGTGTTTGAATAAATAAACTACGGTATATAGCCTCATGTGAGACTTGGCTGCTCTCATCATTGGGCTAAGTTCTTTTTAGCCAGCCGGCTATTTGTTGAGGAGACCAATTTATCATAAATTTTTTTGCTACCTTTCTACTTAACGAGGGATAACAAGCCAGCTTACATTTCTTTGGCCGACAAGCTCTATCCCAAGCAGATTGATCTGCGGTTGTAGCTCTATAATAATCATAACCTCCACTGCGTTTTATTTCACGGCTAATGGTTGAAGGTGAACGTTTTAATTGAGTTGCCATTGCACGTAAAGAGAGATGCTTAACAAGGCCTCTTGAAATTTCTTCCTGTTCGGAAAGCGTAAGCGACAGCTTTGATCGTTTGCGAGGTGCAGGACGGATACCTCCGCTAGGAGATAATAAGCCGAAGATAGAGGATGATTCTCTATCAAATAAACGCCTAATTGAGCTTTGAGATTCACCTCGTTGCCAGCGATCCTAGATCTCGTTTTTCTGTTCCGTTGTATATTTTATACGTGTTCGATAAGCCATTTACAACACCCCATCTTTTTACATAAAGATTATAAGTGTTGGGTCGACCAGTTGAGGTCACCGCACACAATAGCCGGTCGGCGACTCCAAACTGGAGTGCTGTACTAAAGGTACTTAACAGCTCAAATAAAAGCATATTTATTCATGAATTTTGGCCTCATGCTTGGAAGATACATTTTCCATAGCGATTGAAGTGTTGTTCGGCCTTATCTGTTTGCTGCTGTGTTAGCTTAAACCAGCGATGCAAAATGGCGTTCGCCCCCAAACGGCCTAGTAGGTAATTGACAACTGAACCTAATACATTAGCAATAGTGGCAATGACGATTAAAGGTAAGGGTGCTTCACCTGCCAATAATAAGCTTGAAAGAACAAGTTCTGAGCTAATCGGAAGTATGGTTGCAGCTATAAAAGCGGTCAAAGCTAAACCGATTAAGCCAAGCTCATTAAATGCTATCATGCCTGTAGTACTATTAAGCTTCCTATAATCATAATTCCGCTTGCAGTCAGGCGTCGTAAAATATGTTGTTCATTAAAAATATGCCAGCCAAGAAAAACGTGTAGCACCATTCCCAGCTGAAATAGAGCCAGAGAATAGGCAATATAAAAGTGCGATAATACAATCATGGTCATGTACTGCATCAGAAACATTGAAATGCCAAGATAGAGAAAGCGGTAAACGTGTGATTTTGACTGCTGCACATGACTTTGTAAGCTACCTTTTATAAATACGGTGTGAGCCATGATTGCCATAGGAAAACCAAGTAGACACCAAAAAACGGTTGTTGAAATTGCATCACCAGCCATGACAGCGTTTTTGAGTGGAAGGGTGCCGACAGAAAATAATAGGATTGATAAAAAACGATATTGCACACCACGATCTAATAGCAAAGAGAATAGGCCTGATATTCCAGCACCTTTACTTGGTGGAAATAATAAAAAACTGCCGATTAGAATAATGCTTATGCCGACAAAGCCCTGTGAGCTTGGTATTTCTCCAAGAAATAGCATAGCTAAAATCATTGAAATAACGACTTTATAGGCATTGAGCGGACCAAATACGGATAGATCCATTTTAGATAATGACATAACTAAAAACAATGTGCCGGCCATATCGAGTAAGGCGGCAAAGAAGATATTTATCCAGAATGTTTGGCTAAGCGTAAAGGGATTGAGTACCCATAATAAAGGTATACAAATTATGCTGAGTACCAGATAGGACATCATGACAATAAAAAAGGAATGTAGGCCATGATTAGCTAATTGTTTTTGAAAAACATTGGCAGATGATGAAGATATTAACCGGCCAAAAACAAACAGTAATTCCACCTAGTGTATTTCGTTTTCTAGCTGCTGGTATTGATTATCTGTATCCACAGTATAGCGATTATAGATGCTGTGTTTTCCTGATTTGTCGAACTGAAACACGATAAAAGGATCCTTGCGTTCACCCATCTCCATTCCAGGTGTACCAACCGGCATTTTCGGTACTGAGAGACCAGCAATATCGGGCTTATCTGTTAATAGCCCAACAATATCATTAGCAGGAACATGCCCTTCTATGATGTAACCATCGATGATAGCCGTATGGCAAGAAGCCATTTTTGTGGGTAGTTTTACCGCTTCTTTTACACTTGCCATATTGCGTGTCGGCAAATCAAGCACATTGAATTTATTTTGCTTTAGATGATTAATCCATTTATGACAGCATTGGCAATCTGGATCACGATATACCTTTATTTCTGGACTATCACTTTCAGCGGCAAGCAGAAAGTGTACTGGAACTAGTTGCAAAAATAACAGTAGCAATAAGGAACGCATTAATTATATTCCACTAATATTTCAGTACCTTTAGCAGCTTGTTTTTCAACAAGTTCTAATGCTGTCACAACACTTTTTTCATCAGAAGGCTTAACAAATTCTGGTAGTAGCTCTACGGTTATGTTTGCTGTTGCTAGCTCTGCTGACTGCTGTTCAGATAAAATATCATCGTTGATCCATAATATTGCTTTATCAGCAATAATATCATTGATTGCTTCGGCTAAGGCTGCATGGCTAAAAATCAGGTATATCATTGTTTTTCTTCTTTAATATCTAAATAGGCGTTTTCAGAAATATCTGACCACGCATTATTTTTTTGACGGAAAGTGTCATAAGCCTCATACACACGTTTAAACTTAGGATTATTAGCGGCTTCTTCGGCTAGGGTTTCTCGGGTTAATGTTTGCAGTCTATTCAAGACATCATCTGGGAAACGGTGAATTTTTACGCCTTCACGATCTTTTAATTCTTGTAGCGCCTCTATATTTTTTTGTTCCATTTCTGAGAACATGCGTAGGTTTTCAGCCATTGCAGCATTTGAAACGATGGCTTTTAAATCTGCAGGCAGTGAATCCCATGCACGTTGATTAATTGTCAGTTCTAATACTGTGCCGGGCTCATGCCAGCCTGGGTAATAATAATGTTCTGCTGCACGATATAAACCTAAGCGTTGATCATGAAATGGGCTGAGCCACTCAGTTGCATCAATAGTATTGCGTTCTAGAGCAGTATAAACTTCGCTACCAGCCAATAGCACTGGGCTACCCCCAGCTTTAGCAAATACTTTTCCACCCAGCCCGGGGATCCGCATTTTTAAACCTTGAATATCATCAAGTGAATTAATTTCTTTATTAAACCAGCCGCCCATTTGAACGCCTGTATTACCTAGTGGGAAGGGGATAACGTGGAAAGGTTTGTAGACTTCACGCCACAATTCTAAACCACCACCTTCATACAGCCATGCGTTCATACCACGGGCTGTCATGCCAAATGGTACTGTAGAGAATAATTGTGCTTCAGGCACTTTACCTGCCCAGTAATAGGCGCTGCCGTGGCCCATTTCAACCGTGCCTTGTGAGACAGCATCAAAGGTTTGTAAAGCAGGAATCAATTCACCACCCGCATAAACGTTAATGTTCAGGCGGCCATTTGACATAGCGCTGATATTTTTAGCAAATTTCTCAGCACCTTCTTGTAATACAGGAAAACCAGGAGGCCATGTAGTGACCATTTTCCAGTTATAAGTTTTACTATTATCAACGCGTGCTACTGATGTATTGGCACTTTCTTCAGGGCCGCAGGCTGTTAATAATAATGAGAGAAGAGTGAGTAATACTATACGTTGTAACATAATCATAACTTTGTTTAGACTGCCTCTAGTTTTGCATAAGCGAGCACTAACCATTTAGTGCCTGCATGTTTGAAATTAACTTGTATTCGAGCGCTCTTACCTGCGCCCTCTGTATCAATAACAGTACCTTGACCAAACTTTTGATGATGTACTTGTTGCCCAGGATTAAAGCCGGTTTCATTGATCGCTTTGCCATGTTTAGGCGCAGTGAAGCGTGATTGACCAGCGCCACTCAATACTACATTTTTTCTAGATCGTATCTCTTCAAGCCGTTCGCTTGGAATTTCTTTTAAGAATCGCGATGGCGTTGGCGACATTTCTTGGCCATATAAAAAACGTGATTCAGTGTTTAATAAATACAGTTTCTTACGTGCTCGTGTCATACCCACATAACAAAGGCGGCGTTCTTCAGCAAGACGGCTAGGATCATCGCTGCTTTTCTGACCTGGGAATAAACCTTCTTCCATGCCGACCATAAATACCACAGGAAACTCTAAGCCTTTAGCAGAATGTAGTGTCATTAACTGCACACAATCTTCCCACTGATCGGCTTGGTTTTCGCCAGATTCTAGTGCTGCATGTGATAAGAAAGCATCGAGTAAAGGCATGTCTTCAGCCTCTTCAGGGGCTTCAAACATTCGAGTTGCATTGATTAATTCATCTAGATTTTCAATGCGACCTTGGCCTTTTTCAGAAGTGTCTTTGGCATGGTGGGCGCGTAAGCCGCTTTCATCAATCACTAAGGTAGTCAATTCATTTAACGGTATAGAGCCATCTTCAGGCGTGAGTGAGTCAATTAAGGTTAAAAAATTAGTGAGAGCATTACCAGCACGAGCGGTAAAAAACTTAGCAGCTAATAATGCGACACAGGCTTGCCACATGGTTTGGTTTTGTTCGCGTGCATACTGGCGTAGTTGGGTCAGTGTTGCAGCACCAATACCCCGTGTAGGTGTGTTTACAATGCGTTCAAATGCAGCATCATCATTACGATTAGCCACTAGACGCATATAAGATAGTACATCCTTAATTTCAGCTCGGTCAAAGAAGCGCAAGCCACCATAAACCCGATAGGGCATATTGGCTTGCATCAATGCCTCTTCAATAATACGAGATTGAGCATTAGACCGATATAAAACCGCATTATCAGCACGCTTGCCATTATTCTCAACCCAAGCTTTAACTTGTTGAACGAGATAGCCAGCTTCATCACGTTCGTTATAGGCGTTATAAAGTTGAATTAGTTCGCCATCATCATCTTCGGTCCATAATTCCTTGCCTAGGCGATCGCTATTATTTGCAATCACAGCATTAGCTGCGGCTAGAATGTGGCCTGTAGAGCGATAATTTTGTTCGAGCCGAATAGAGCTGGCATCTTCATAATCATTGTGAAACTTTTGAATGTTCTCAATTTTTGCACCACGCCAACCATAAATGGATTGATCATCATCACCGACAATAAATAAATTGCCGGTATCACCTGCGAGTAGACGTAACCATGCATATTGAATGGCGTTAGTATCTTGAAATTCATCAACTAAAATTTGTTGAAAACGTTGCTGATACGAGGCAAGAATATCTGGGCGTTTAAGCCATAGCTCGTGACTGCGCAATAAAATCTCACCGAAATCAATGACGCCGGCACGCTGGCAGGTAGTTTCATAGGCCAGATAAATAGCCAACATTTTTTGCGAATAAGGATCGTTGCCTGCTTGAATATGCTTTGAACGCAAACCTTCATCTTTTTGGGCATTAATATACCACTGGGCTTGTTTAGCTGGCCACTGGGCTTCATCTAACTCCATGCCACGGATAATGCGTTTGAGCATACGAAGCTGATCATCACTATCTAAGATCTGAAAACTTTGTGGTAGCTCAGCTTCTTTCCAATGAGACCGCAATAAACGATGAGCCAAACCATGAAAGGTACCAACCCACATTCCACCAATAGGATAGCCCAAGGTTTCCTCTATCTTACCGCGCATTTCTTTGGCTGCTTTATTGGTGAAGGTAACAGCAAGGATATTAGCTGGAGATAAACCTTCAGCCTGTATTAACCATGATATGCGATGAACGAGAACGCGTGTTTTACCACTGCCTGCACCCGCTAAAATTCGAGCGTGACCAAGTGGGGCCGCGACAGCTTCACGTTGAGGTTTGTTTAAACCATCGAGTAATTCAGATACATCCATTGATATTCAAGGCTAATTTGTTAGGGAGGGTAGAGACAGAAAAACACTGAACATGCGATATATGTCCAGTGTTTTAATGATTTTAGCATTTGTGTTGCAATCGCCAATTTAGGCGATGTCAACGTATTTAAATATTGCTATCTAAAAATGCCGCTAATTGTGATTTAGTTAAGGCGCCTACTTTAGTAGCTTCAACTTCACCATCTTTGAATAACATTAGCGTTGGAATACCGCGAATGCCATAGCGAGGCGGTGTTTCAGTATTGTCATCAATATTAAGTTTGCACACCTTAATCTTGCCTGCGTATTCAGAACCGATTTCTTCTAGGATTGGGGCAATCATTTTACAAGGCCCACACCATTCCGCCCAGTAATCGACTAATACAGGAAGGTCTGATTTTAATACTTGGCTCTCAAAGTCGCCATCAGTCACTTGGGTGACGTTTTCGCTCATGTTTCTTTCTCCATTGGTATATATTTAAGGGGTGATATCCAATAAATTTCACTCCTAAGCAATTGGAAGGCTATACTCAATCCAATATTAGTGAACATTTTTTCCTATCAGCAAAGGTAATGCAAGTATTTCTATGAGCACACATTTAACAGAACACGCTTTTTCGGCATTACCGTTACATCAAACACTTCTCAATGGTTTACAGAGTGCGGGCTTCGAGTTTTGTACTCCAATTCAAGCAGAGTCATTACCTTTACTGCTAGCGGGGCAAGATGTGGCGGGGCAGGCGCAAACAGGTACAGGTAAAACAATTGCGTTTTTATTAGCCACATTTCAACGGTTACTAACAGAAGAACCGCCTAAAAATTGGGACAAAAAGCAACCCCGAGCATTTATTCTTGCACCGACAAGAGAGTTAGCAAATCAAATTGCCAAAGATGCCGAACTTTTAAATAAAGAATCGAATTTGCGCATTGCGCTTGCTTATGGTGGCAAAGACTATGAAAAACAAAAAACAACAATTACTAATGGTGTCGATATATTAATTGGTACACCTGGTCGCTTATTGGATTTTCATAAGCAACACATCTTTAATTTGAAATCAGTTCAAGCAGTGGTATTAGATGAAGCTGATCGTATGTTTGATTTAGGCTTTATTAAAGATGTCCGTTATTTCTTGCGTCGGGTACCAGAACCAACAGAACGATTGGGTATGTTGTTCTCTGCAACTTTGAGCTTTAAAGTCTCTGAGCTTGCGTATGAGCATATGAATAATCCAGTGAAAATCGAAGTGGCAGCAGGTGAAGCCGCGAGTGACCGGATAGAAGAAAGTATTTATTACCCTGCAAATGAAGAAAAAATTCCTTTATTACTAGCGTTAATCAAACGTATACAACCATCACGAGGTATCGTATTTGTTAACACTAAACGTGCAGCCGACCGAGTGTGGGGCTTTTTAGAAAGCAATGGCTATAAAGCAGCGTTACTATCTGGTGATGTGCCACAGAAAAAACGCGAACAATTATTAAAACACTTCCAAGATGGAGAGTTTCCATTTCTAGTTGCAACTGATGTGGCGGCTCGTGGATTACATGTTCCGGAAGTGAGCCATGTATTTAATTTTGATTTGCCGCAAGATGTAGAAGATTATGTCCATCGTATTGGTAGAACAGCGCGAGCAGGCGCCAGTGGCGTAGCCATTAGTTTTGCGTGTGAAGATTATGCATTTTCATTACCTGATATTGAGGCATATATTAAGCATAAACTACCAGTGATGTCGGCATCGGATGAACAATTAGAAAAGCCGCAAGCTGCAAAACGGCCTGAAAAACGTCCACCGCAACCACAGCGTAAGAAACAAGGCGATGGCGCTAATCATAAACGTCGGCATCAACCTCGACGTTAAGCAGTGGTGAAATAAACGGAGCGTTAATAATTGCAAATAAATGGCGCACAGTTAGCTAACCTTTTTGTTTCTAGGCCTTCAGGGCTGGAAGATAAAGCGCGCGCGCCAGTTATTATTGAAGGAACAAGCTTCAAGGTGGAAAATGCTCAGCAGCAAGCTCCAGTTATTGCTAGGCCACTCAGTCAGGAAACAATTTTATTCGATAATGTTCAACAATCTCGTTTTATACGAAGCTTTAGTGCTAGTAGGGACGAGCCATCATCAGAAGATAGTCAGCAAGTAATAAAATCTTCGCCTTTAACCCAAGCTGTTCAACAGTATCTACAAGTTGCACAAATATCAGATGAGAATAATCAAAAATTACTCGATGAAATGGTTTAACTTTTTAAGTTTAATTTTTATGATGGTGCTAACAGGGTGTGGTCACAACCCAAGTGAAGCCAGAACGGTTGCTGCTGATCCAGATAGAGGCGGTATTGAGCGGTTTGGTAAAAGTGATATTGATGAGGTAATTGAATTACATCAGCGTACTGCCATCCAAAATATAAAACAATTGATGGTCAAGTTATATCGACGAAACCCTCGTCAACGTCAAGATAAGCAGTCTCGAACAATAGATGAGAGTGTAGAGCTTGTCTTTGCAATGCCTCTTATTGATTTACACCCTCTCTGGCAGCAAAAGCAAGGATCAGAGATTATTCATCTGGCGTTTGATGAAAAGTATCAAGGTGATCGTGTATTTGCCTATATTGTTGGTTTAAGAAAAATGTTGATGACCTCCTATGATAATCACACTGAGTTTTATTATTTCACCAGTATCAATGAGCAGAAGTTGTATAATAGCGCCCGAAATATTGAAATTGCAGCTTGGATGCTAGCGAATAGAAAAGATAGGGCAGGTCAACACTATTTACTAAGTGATAGTTTAGAAAGTGACCAGCGTAATTTGAGTTATCAACGCTTGATAGGGAAGCTTATTGCAACACAAGATAATATTGCTAACATTATTGATCATAGGGAGGGACGGCTTATTCGCACAGCGGTTGTTCGTGCTGCAAGTATGATATTTTTGCCTATATAGACTATTTCTGATCCAAGTATTGGTGATCTATTAGTACCTAAATAACACTGGCATGTGTAAATGATCAAGCACTGGTTCATGCTGATGTATCTGCAGTTCCTGCGTCATCGTTCTTAATAGCCCCCAGCATTTAGCAGGCTTCTTAGGTCTTCTCAGACCTAAAAAATCCTCGTTTAAGCTCAATAATAAAAAAGACTATACTGGGGTTCTAATAGAATTTTGTTGAGAAGGTAAATGCTTAGAGTTCTTATAATTTCATTATCAGTACTTCTGATTACAGCTTGTGCTGATGATCAGGTCGATAAGGTCCAAAAAGATCATGTTTGGAAGCAAGAAACGGACATGATAGATAAAGCTAAGGGTATTGAATCTATATTGAATAATGCCTTAGCATTACAGCAGCAGAAGATACATGGACAAACTCAGTAAGTCTTGGTAAGTTTAGGGTTTGCAAAGCGGTGGCCCAATGCTTTACGCATAAACAAGTTCTTTAAGAATGAATTTTGATTAACAGATTGTAAGCCAAGCTGCCTTGCCCAGCGGATAGGTGCTAATTCAGATCCAAATACCCGTTTAAAAGCATCCATAGTCAATTGCATGGCGAGATTATCTGCTTTTCTGCGACGCTGATATTTGTTTAATGTATGCAAACTGCCAATTTCTCTACCTTTGTTATGCGCTTCAAGTATAACTTCAGCTAAGGTAGCCGCATCCAATAAGCCAATATTGACGCCTTGCCCCGCTAAAGGATGAATAGTGTGAGCAGCATCGCCAACAAGAGCAAAGCCCGTTTCAACGTAATGATCAGCATGACGAAGTTTTAACGGAAAACTTGCTCGCGAACTAATAGCGGTGATCTCACCTAGACTATGTTCAAAGACTTTAACAAGTGTGTCTTTAAATTGTTGATCATTCAATTTACATAATAATTCAGCTTCTTCAGTTGAATTTGACCACACAATTGAGCATTGATGAGGATCAGCTAAGGGTAAAAAAGCTAGGGGCCCTTCGTGCATAAAACGTTGTCTTGCTGTTTGTTGGTGTGCTTGCTCTGTTGTGACAGTACAAACAACAGCAGCTTGTTGGTAGTCCCAACCATGAGTAGCGATATTAGCCCATGCACGTAGTAAGGAATTAGCGCCATCAGCACCAACAATTAAGTCTGCGTTAAGTGTTCGACCATCATCTAAGGTGATGGTATTATCTGTTCGCGATGTCGGTTTGGCAGGACATAGGAAGCTTATTGTGTCATGGTGTTTACAGCGTGAAATACACGCTTGTTGTAGATGCCTATTTTCTACGATATGGCCAAGTATTGGTTCACCAATTTCTGCACTATTAAAGTGAAGGGCACTTGCTTGGTTTTCCCATACGGTCATAGCTGTAAACTGACTTATTCTACTGGGAATTAGCTGTTGCCAAATTTTCAGGTTTTTAAATAAAGTTTCACTTGCTTGGGTTAATGCACTAACTCGTATATCTGGTTTGTCGAACTCTTGTATTACAGCGGGCATCTGAGTCTCAATAACTGCAATTGATAACGATGAATTATCAGCTAATGCAACTGCTAAGCTACTACCAACCATACCTCCACCCACTATAATGACATCGTAGTGCGAACTCATATTGAGACTCCTCGGCCAAGTCTAGGTTGCTTACTATTGAGGCCCATACTTTGTTTTGCTAACCAATGTTTTGCTGGTGGAATAATATCAATGAGCGATAATCCCGCCCCACGAAAATGACCCAATAGTGGATTGTTATTACTAAATAAAGACACCAAAGTTGATGTGCTTCCAATGACTTTATCTTGATCGTTTTGCCGCCATTGAGCGTAATCATGTAATAGTCGACTATCACCGCAATCTGTAGTTTTATCAGCAAGTACATCGGCTAAGGCTGCTACATCACGTAAACCAAGGTTAAAACCCTGACCCGCAATAGGGTGAAGACTATGTGCTGCATTACCGATCAATATCACGCGTGGTTGAATTGGCTGATCGGCTTGCATTAGTTTTAGAGGATAACTATTACGTTGACCTACTTTTATTAGTTTACCTAAGCGGTAACCGAAACGATCTTGTAATTGTGCTAAAAAATCATCATCAGCTAATTCTAAAATAGCAGACTCATCCCCTTTTTTTACTGTCCATACTAAGCTGCATCGATTATCTGACATGGGTAGAAAAGCAATTGGTCCCGTATCGGTAAAGCGTTCAAAAGCACGGCCATTGTGTGCGCGTTCGGAGGTGATATTAGTAGTGACTGCTGTTTGTTGGTAATCATGCTCTAAAGCACCTAAGCCTAATAAGTGCCTTAGAGTTGATTGAGCGCCATCAGCTGCAATGATTAATTGAGCAGATAATTTTTGGCCATTATCAATTTTGATCTCAGCATAATCGTCAAATTGATTAAGACTTTGGACCATTGCTGGGCAAAACAGGGCAAGATTATCTTGTTGTGAGAGGGCGTGGTTTAGCGCATTACCCATAGCTCGAGCAGTAATAACTTGACCTAAAGCGGGTACTTTTTCATCATTAGCGGATAAACGTGTAACACCAAAATGGCCACGATCAGATATATGAATATCCGTTATGGCAGTGGTAAAGTCTTTAAATTGTGGCCACAATCCCATTGTTTCAAAAATACGTTGTGAACCATACGATAGGGCAATAGCACGATCATCATAGCTTGGTTGCTTTAGTGAGTCAGGTTCAAACGCTTCAATGATTGCTATGCGTAGTGGTGTGTTTTTTAAAGCACAAGCAAGGCTAGCTCCAACCATGCCACCACCTACAATAATAATATCGAAGTCAGTTTTACTCATTAGTGTGTTGCTGCTGCCATTAACGATTCTATTTCATCAACTTCTTTTGGTGCTGCTTTGCTTAGTACTTCATGACCTGTTTTGGTAACTAATACGTCATCTTCGATACGAATGCCGGTAAAGTGCCATTTTTTATCAATATGTTTAGGATCGCGAATATATAAGCCAGGTTCAACAGTTAGCACCATGCCGGCTTCTAACATGCGCCACTCACCACCCACTTTATAGTCACCAACATCATGTACATCCATACCTAGCCAATGTCCGGTACGATGCATATAAAATTCACGGTAAGCCTCTTTTTCGATTAACGTATCAACCTTACCTTTTAGTAAGCCGATGTCGATTAGGCCCTCAGTAATAACGCGAACAGCTGCCTCATGAGGCTTATTCCAATGATTGCCCGGTTTTACTTCAGCAATAGCTGCTTTTTGGGCGTCTAGTACAATATTATATAATGCTTTTTGGCATTTAGTAAACTTGCCGTTCACAGGGAAAGTTCTTGTAATATCAGCAGCATAGTACTCATATTCAGCACCAGCATCAATGAGTAATAAATCATTGTTTTTTAATTTATGGTCATTTTCAATATAGTGCAAAATACAGCCATTTTCACCGCCACCAACAATAGAGGGATAGGCCGGTGAGCGACAATCGTTCTTCATGAATTCATGAATGATTTCAGCTTCAACTTGATATTCCCATTTACCTGGTTGGGTGAATTCCATCGCGCGAATATGGGCACCAGCTGATATTTTTGCTGCTGTTCGCATAGCTTTGATTTCAGAACTGCTTTTGTATAAGCGTAGTTCATTTAGACAATGATCTAACTCGACAATTTCATAAGGCGAATGTGTGCCTTCACGAGATTCAGTACGAAGGTGATTTAACCAACCAATCATACGTTGATCGAATGAGGGAACATTGCCCATGGTGTAATAAACTTTTTCTTTATTTTCTAATAAGCCTGACAAGATGTCATTGAGATCTGAAATAGGGTACGAATCATCGGCACCGTATTTTTCAACAGCACCTTCTTGTCCAGCTCTATAACCATCCCAAATTTCTTTTGCTAAATTACGTTCACGACAAAACAATAGATATTCACCATGCGGCCGACCAGGAACAATAACAATTACAGACTCTGGCTCATCAAAACCACTCAAGTAGTGAAAGTTACTATCACCTCGATAGCTATGATCAACATCACGGTTGCGGTTTTTAACCGTAGCATTGGGCAAAACAGCAATACTATTTGTCCCCATTATTTCGATTAATCGTTGGCGGCGAGAGGTAAATTCTTTTTTATTCATGGGTAAATCTTAGTGTTCAGTTTCGGCAGCGGTAGGGTCAATAGGCTGTAATTCGCCATAAAGTAGAAACAACCCCATACGTAAATATTCGACTAACTCTTCAAAATTGGCATCTGTGTCACTTTCGTCAGTTGCATCTACATCAATTTGGCCAATATTAATAACATCACTAATATATTCTCTACTGTCTTCGGATAACTCGGTGTCATCAGTTAGGCCTGAGGTACCTAAACCGTAAACCAGTCCATGACACCAATTGACCATCGCTAAAATGCGGGATGCTATCGGTGCATCATCGTCTGGTAATTCAAGTTGGAGATTAAAGTCTAAACTGTTCAGGGCTTGGATTGTATCATCGAACAAAGCTGTTAAATCTAGCACTTCATCGTCATCAGGATTAAAGTCCTCAAACAAACTTTTGTGCCACTCTGTGCGGCTTGCCTCAGAATTTAAGCATAATAAGCCGCATAATGCGCCTTGTAATTCTGCTGTGCTCGATGGGCCATCGCCTTCATCAGTGTTAAGACTTAGAGAAGGAAAATACAATTCAGACATAATGATACGACCTATATTTAAAAAATAGTTTAAGACAAAAGTTGACCCGATCACACAGGCACGATTATAGTTAAGCTTTATTCTCGCATAGCTAAGAACTTATATTAATGGAAAATGACGCGATGCAACAATTAGAACATCAAATAGATGAATTGCTCCATGCCGGACGAAGGCTACGTGATGAGAATATTTTGTTAAAAGCGCAGCAGTCGACTTGGATAAGCGAGCGAGCGCAATTAGTTGAAAAAGCAGAAGTTGCACGTACTCGAATTGAGAAAATGGTGAGCCACCTAAAAGAATTGGATGATGATTTATGAGTTCGCCAGCTGTACCTGTTAACGTTAATATTCTTGGTAAAGAATATCAAGTCGCTTGCCCACCAGAAGAGGAATCGGCGCTTATTCAATCCGCTCAATTGCTCCATAACAATATGAAAAAGATTCGTTCAAGCGGAAAAATAGTTGGTCTAGACCGAATCGCTGTGATGGCTGCCCTTAATTTAGCGCATGAATTGATTGATCTACAGAATGAAGCTGGCGGTGGGATTGATGACATGAATGGCAGTATTCTTAAAATTAAAGATAAAGTGAGTGTGTTTTTAGAAGATGTTCGCCAACTAGAATTGTAAAAAAGTATTGCCTCTCCAAAAAATAAGCGTATGATCAATAACTGTTCCTGCGGTGTTCGATAACGACAGTGTGTCTTGTGCCGATAAGCTAATGCTATGGAGATTGAAATTAGATTGGCGTGCAGGCTCGCTAGACGAGAAGCCCGATATTTAACTGAGATCGCCCCTTGAACCCTCCTGGTTCAAGAACCCCGTTCGTACCGGCACTGCGGGACATTTAACCAAACTCCTTAGAATAATAATTTAGCTTATTATCTAAAGAGCTTGGTTATTATAAAAAATAATCTAAGCTTCTAATCTATGGCCTACGATTTTATTTTATTTATCATATTCAACGGAAGCTTTTCTTTTTCCGGCCATCAGCCCCTTCAATGGCTATACCAATCACTTCCCAAAGCCAAAAGTAAATAAATCAGCTGCGGCATACTGCAGCGTTTAAATAATCAGGATCTACATTTCCTTCAAACTTATGGTCTCAAGATATAAGGCATTGCCAGTTTGATGCTTAATCAGCTCAGAATTTAAGATGCATTGCGCAAGGAGACGCGCTTATATGCATCGCAATATGCGCGCAAGAATTTTAAATAATTTGAATATTACTTTGGGTATGGTTTTACTTATAAACTAGTACCACGTTATGATGTTATTTATTGAATGAAGCCAATAAGATTGATGACTGATAGTCCCTTATTTTATGTATATTCTTATTGAATTTTCTTGGTGATGTGCAAGGATTTTTTTGGCATTTTCATTATGAAGTAGTGCGCCGATAAGTAAGTGCTAGTAATCGTTATTGAGCGAGCATTTTGATTGTACTGGGCTGCATTTATTTGCAATTGAAACCGGCTATATATTGAACAGACTCATGCTCGCTGCTATCGCCATACCTATGGACAGTGTTATTTGGTCCACTTTGTATCTGTATATACGGTCTAGGACCAAGCCAGAGATCATCCCCACACCACGTAATACCTAGCTGCATTGTTTATCTGCAGTGATTACCTTATTGCTTGCCACTCCATGTCGATCAGCGACTGTAGTGGAATCAGCTTTTACACTGCGTTTAAACGGCACTCGGGATTAACCTCGGCACAATATTAAGAATCAGTTGTATTTTTTTATCGCCCAAGACTATTTTGGGGATTTTTATTTAAAATCAAATAAGTAGGAAGTTGCTGCTGATAGGCTGGAGACAAGATATGTAACTTGATTGTTCTCCCCTTATACTTTCAGATGCTAATTCATTTAATTTGTTTCAAACTGTGCGTAACACTTTGCTCTGAAGTGAGCAATACTTTATGACTATGTTCGCTCTTTTATGTGGGTACCAAGGGATTAGAATCAAGTGATTGGGAGAAGTCAGTGGATAAACAAGATGCGGGAGGTCTATTTGCTGAGACTCTAAGAAACAAAGTTGGCTTGTGTCAGTATTGCCGTTGATGTTATTGATTCTAGTAACGGTAAAGTTGTTAATTAGGCGAAAACAAGAAGGCTATACGGCTGAAATTTATCTTGGCGTAAGAAAGGTTGGGGATACAGACAATTTACCATTAGAGCATGATTATAGTGGTAAGTTATTTTGTTGAGATTTGCTGTATCTAGACTAACAATAGTTCTATTATAATTATCGTTATCTGCATTCTCTATTTTTTGCTTTAACTGACGGTGGAGGGATGTGAACTACTTAGAAGGATTTCAACTATGTGCTACCGAAGGCTCGTGTTTCTATTTTTATTTGCCGTGAACTCAATTGTTTTTGCGGGTGATCATAATAATGAGGTGGGACTGCAACAACAGAGAGTGAAAAGCTTGCTTAATGAGGTCGATGACCTTTGGCGTGGAAACTCCTCTTATGCGATCACCTCTATGCTAGTCAAAACTGAACACTACTCGCGTACTATGCGAATGGAAGGTTGGTCCAAAGGTAAGGAATATACTTTATTTCGAATCATAGAGCCGCTAAGAGAAAAAGGCACAGCAACGCTTAAAGCTGGCAATCATATATACACCTATCTGCCTAAAACAGATCGTACCATTAAATTAACCAGCGGCATGATGATGGGCTCGTGGATGGGCAGTCATTTGACCAATGATGACTTAGTTAAAGAAGCGCGCTTAGAAGATGATTATGACGCCATGATTAGTTTTGAAGGTGAACGTGATGGTCTAAATATTATTGAATTCACCTTAATTCCTAAACGTGATGCCGCGGTGGTCTGGGGCAAGCTGACTTTGATTATCTTAGCTGACACGCATACGCCGCTAGTCGAATATTATTATGACGAAGATATGCTTCTCACACGGACTATTTCCTTTACAGATATAAAAAATCTAGGTGGACGCGAGCGGCCCTCTGTATTACGTGTCATACCTGCCGATAAACCAAATGAATATACCGAGTTTGTGTATGAGCAACTTGAATTCGGTCTTGAACTCAAAGATAGCGTATTTTCACAATCGAGTTTGAAAAAGCGATGAATATGCTGTCATTAGCCGCTCGCAATGTAATGCGTAATGGACATAGGTCATTAGTCACCACGCTGGCAATGGCCTTTGCTTGTGCGATGATGATTGTATTTTCTAGTTTGATGGAAGGGCTTGTGGTTGGCAGCGAGAGAAATATTGTGTCGATGAATACCGGCGATATTCAAATACATCAGCGTAGCTATCGGGATGAACCTGATATTTATAAACAAATTAATCAATCACTTGAATTAGTCACTGCCATTAGACAAGCGGGTTTCATGGCCAGTGAACGTTTGTTCGCTTATGGTTTAATGGCAAGTGATCAAAGTTCATCAGGCGTGCAATTACGTGGTGTCGACTTAGATTATGAAGCAACGGTCACCCAAATAAATCAGCATATACAAACGGGTGACTGGCTAGATAAATCTGATTCACATGGGGTGGTGATTGGTAAAAAACTCGCTCGCCTGTTGGATGTATCGATAGGCAGTGAGCTAATTTTTATCGGCCAAACAGCAGATGGGTATATGGCGAATGATCGCTTTTACATCCGAGGCATTTTAAAGTCAGTGTCTGCAAGGATGGATAGCAGCGGTGTCATTATGAGTAATGCAATGTTGCAGGAATTGATTAACCTGTCAGATGGCGCACATGAAATTGCCATTATGCGATCAGATAGAAATACCGACTTAGCACTTGCTGTTGAAATCATCGATGACCTAGTAGCAGATGATTTAGAGGTTTTAAATTGGCACCAACTGATGCCGGTTATTAGCCAATTTTTACAAACGGCACATGTGCAATCATTAATTATGTTGGTGTTCACGTATATTGCCGTGGCATCTGTCGTACTTAATGCCATGTTAATGAGCGTGTTTGAACGTATTCATGAATTTGGAATTATGAAAGCAGTTGGTGTGCGGCCATGGCAATTAATCAGAATTATTTATGCCGAAACATTCATTCAAACTCTATTGGCCAGCCTTTTAGGCTTGTTATTCGGCGTGAGTATTACTTGGTATTTTGAGCAGAATGGCCTTGATCTGTCTTCTTTATCTGAAAGTATCTCATTTGCAGGCCTCGCACTCGATCCAGTGTGGTATGCAGCACTATCGATGAAGTCTTTATTTGCCCCTGTTTTGTTTTTGTTTGTGATTGCAGCTGTAGCAGTGATTTATCCCGCGTTAAAAGCGGCGGTAATTCGACCTGTTGATGCAATTTATCACCACTAGGTAATAACAATGAATTTAAATACCTTAGCGTGGCGAAACCTGTGGCGACATAAACGACGCACCTTGATTACCGCCTCATCAATTGCCTTCGGAGTGTTATTGGCAGTGACGTTTACGGGCGCGGGCGATTATTTTTATACCCGTATGATTGATGCCGGATCCAATATGGGTATGGGGCATATTAGCGTGATGGCACACGACTTTAATCGTGCACCGAGCAGCAAAAAAAGACTGCATCAAGCCGAAGCGTTGAAACAAGCTGTTGAACAGCTTACCAATGTCAAAAGTGTTGCCGGCCGTATTCAAGGCCAAGCCATGCTTGCTAGTGCACGAAAAAGTATTGGCGTCATGTTTTTTGCGATTGACCCACAACAAGAAAATAGCGGCAACAACCTGTTCGTTAAAGCGATGGTGGAAGGAGATATGTTGTCCTCATCATTGAGTAGTAGCATTGTATTAGGCACTGAGCTGGCCAAAAAACTAAAATTAGAAATTGGTAAGAAAGTGGTCTACACCACTACAGACAAAAATGGCGATATTGTTAGTGCTATTGCCCGAGTGGGTGGTTTATTTAAAACAGGCTCGGCAGAAATAGATGGTGCGGTTGCTATATTACCGCTGCATAAAATTCAACAGGTATTAGGTTATCAGCATGACGAAGTCAGCGTGTTAGCAGTGATATTATCGGACCAACGTCATAGCAAGCAATTAGGTGATCAGATTCAAGCCATGCCACAGTTTGCTGATGTCGAGGTATTAAACTGGCAACAAACCCAGCCTGATCTAGCGGGAATGATCGCCGTAGATAAAAGCTCCAATTATATTAGCCAACTGTTAATAGCCTTGTTGGTGGCGGCGGGTATTTTAAACACCATGCTGATGAGTGTACTTGAACGCCGTCGAGAATTTGGTGTAATGATGGCGGTTGGCATGTCACCCAGAAACCTATTTGTACTAGTGATGTTGGAATCATTCTGGTTAGCCTCATTAGGTCTAATTATTGGCGTGATAATTACTACGCCGTGGTTTTTATTTATGTCACAAACGGGCCTTGATTTAACGGCAGCCTATGGCGAAGGGTTTAGTTTTGGTGGTGTGTTGCTTGACCCAGTCTTCAAGATCCGTTTATTTAAAGAAAGTATTATTGCTATTTTGATTGGCCTATTTGGTTTGGCCTTATTTTCAGGAGCCTATCCTGCTTGGCAAGCAGGGCGAGTGGCGCCTGTTGAAAGTTTAAAAACACACTAAAGAGACAGCGACTATGGAATCCTCAATTGTTGAATTACGTAATTTGAGCAAAACTTATCAGCAAGGTGAAATGCAAGTTAAAGCCGTTGATAATGTGTCATGTAATTTTCACAAAGGTGACTTTGCCGCACTGTGTGGCCCATCAGGCTCAGGTAAAACCAGCATTCTTAACCTGATTGGCGGCTTGGATACTGCAAGTTCAGGTCAAGTCAATTTAGAAGGGGTAGATTTATCTACTTTAAGTAATACTGCTTTATCTGAAATACGCAAAAACCGGATTGGTTTTGTATTTCAATCCTACAATTTGATTCCCGTAATGACCGCCTATGAGAATGCCGCCTTTGTGTTAGATTTGCAAGGCAGGAATAAAGCCGACTGTCGTGAAAGAGTGATGACAACATTGGCTGATGTCGGCCTACAAGGCTTAGAAAATCGTCGCCCAGATGAAATGTCGGGAGGGCAACAACAACGTGTTGCCATTGCCCGAGCCATTGTGACCCACCCTGCGATTGTGTTGGCCGATGAACCCACTGCCAATGTTGACTCGCATACAGCTGAATCGTTACTGAATTTAATGCAAACCTTAAATCAGCAACATGGTATTACCTTTTTATTTTCGACTCATGATCAACGAGTGATTGATCGCGCCAAGCGAATCATTCGGGTGCAAGATGGCCAAATTGTTTTAGATGAGCACAAAGCTTAGCCGTGTTGAGACTATTAATCACATTCTTACTGTGTCTACCGTACACAGCACAGGCCTTTTATCAATGGCAGGGTGATGACAGCTCAATTGAATTACGCGGCCTAGTACGAGCCAGTAGTATTATTGCCAATAATGCGAATGATGAGGTGTTATTTGCCAAAGATAAAATCCTAACCGGCGCTGGTTTTGGTCGCTTAATGTTTGATGCTCAAACGAGTGGACTGAGTTTTGAGCTTCACGCTGTTCAAAGTGTGAGTGATACAGAATTCCGTACTGGAGGCACTCAAATCAGCGCAGTAATTGAAATTGAACGCAGTGATGCCTTACATTGGCGTTTTCGCAATGATCATGCCGACTTAGTAGTGGATAGGCTCAATATGCAATTTAGTGGCGACAATATCAATATCAAACTGGGCCGACAAGCCGTTAATCTAGCCGCCACTTTTTACTTCACCCCCAATGATTTTTTTGCTCCCTTTGCAGCCCAAACCTTTTACCGTACTTACAAGACCGGAGTTGATGCTGCTAGGCTAGATTGGCAGTGGGACGACTTATCACAACTATCGGTTTATACCGTCTTGAATTATCCAACAGATTTAACTCATTCGGGAAACCGACAAACAGCGCCTAATTGGAATGAAACGTCGATATTAGCCAGAGTATCAACCTTAATGGGTAGCTTTGAATGGGCGATATTATTAGGCCAAGATCATGGCGATGACATTGTCGGACTTGACTTTCAAGGCGAGCTATTTGATTGGCTAGGCGTGCGAGGTGAAGGGCATCTACGATTTCCTGATGAGCAAGGTCAATCACGCGATACAAAATTTTCTTTAGGTTTAGAACATCGCTTTGAAAATACCCTAACATTACGACTTGAACAGTTTTACCAACGTTCAGGTGCAAGTAATGAACAAGATTACTTGCTAAATAAGCAAGTGAACACTAACACCTTTTTTCTAGCTAAAAACTACACTGCCCTAGGCGCTACTTATGAAATTACACCGCTGTTAAATAGCGATGCGGTATGGATCTATAACTACCTCGATAGTTCAAATTTATTGGCTTTATACGCGACCTATTCATTATCAGATGAATCAGAGTTATCCATGGGTGTAAATTTACCCGTGGGTGACCCGCCGGAAAATGGGACACTTAATAGCGAGTTTGGCAGTTATCCAAAGTCAGCCAATGTGGAATACCGAGTGTACTTTTGAATAGCGAAGAGAATAGATCGTGCAGTTAGTTTTTTTAATTCACGGTGCTCTTTTGAGCAGTATTGTAGTCATTGCAAAGCGACTTATTAGAAAACATCGATAAGTAAAACTGCACTGTGAAATATACGCACAACATTTATATTGAGTGAATTAGCTATAGCTGCTAAATGGCTTCTCTAATTAAACGCGACTGTAAAGTCACAGGTATTCAGTTGAATAGGTGTTAACTTGTACAGTAAGTAGAGGTAAGCTCTTAGGTTTAAGCAAGCAAAATTTTAGCTCACTTTAGCCAATATAATACTCGTCACAATTTAAGTTATTTTATGGTTAATCCGTACTATAAATTTTTTGGGAACTACACACCTTCAAGTACATCATAAGAAACTATATTAGGGGCTTCGTTCAGAAAACCAAGTAAAACCGAAAAGTCACCTCTTTTCTCTCTCCAATCAAGGTACTCAGCCAAGTTGTCTTTATGCTCCCAATACGCAAGAATGATAAACTTACTTTCTGATAAACGCGAAACCTCAGTACTTTTGTTACCGGGGAAAGATCTTGTTTCTGGTAATATTTTTTTAAAGAAAGCTAAAAGCGCTTCTGATTGTCCATCTTTTGATTCAAATTCAAATATTGTCATTCGACTCATATCTATTTCCTAAATGGTAAAACGATGATTTGTGTTATTAATCATCGATGTGAAGTTATTCATTATAAATTATCCGTACTATCTACATTACACTAGCCAAAACCTAATGCTGCCATAAAGGCATTATGAACAGGTTTCGCAGGAACAGGTTCACCATTAAATTCCAAATCTAGCGAAGCACACGCATCACTTGCTACGTGACACTGATAAGCAAAGTCTACTGCCGCGCGAGTAACAATATCAATACACATACGGCTACAATAATTAATTTATCTAGGTTTAGGTCAATAAGAGTCTTTTGTAACTCTGCGTCTCTAAAGCTATTAATATTATGTTTTAGCACAATATGCTCTGCTTCAATAGGCAATACGCTGCTATGTATTTTAGCTCCTTCTGAACCTAGCAAGAAAAAGGGTGGCTCATCTGAAGGAAACTCGTGAGGTACATGAATAAGGGGTAATGCTTTTTTTCTAAATTCAGTTAATAAATTTACTGCCGTTGAGGCCGCGCCTTCAGTGTCTGATAATGTCCATTTAGCCTGTGTGTATGCTGAGTAGTAGACATAATAATCTCTCTTTTGTTGTTTCAATGTTTTGTTAACGCTATTATGCATAATCATCATCAATCATAGCTATGGCGTAATCGCCATAAATAAGCTTAAAAATGACAAAAACGGTTTACATAATAATTATCGACTACCCTAATGCACTGCAAAGCGCTGTCCATGGTTTAAAAGAAATGCTTTTATTGTCTAACCAAATAGTGATAGACAATCAGCTTGATATGCAGTTTGACATTAGAGTCGTTCAGCCTAATAGCGAATTAGAAAGTGTCAGTCAAAGTGATATTGTTATTATTCCTCCCAGCTTGGATAGTAGTTATCACACCTCGGTTCCAACAGAATTATTACAATTTCTCAGTAAGGTTCATCAAAGGGGGGCAATATTGTGTTCTGCCTGCGCTGGCGCATTTATATTAGCCGAAACTGGCCTATTGGATAACAGAATAGCTACAACGCATTGGCAGTTGGCAGATAGCTTTAATGAGAGATACCCTAAAGTTTCTCTTAAAATAGAGAGTTTACTTATTAATGACGGAGATATTATTAGTGCTGGTGGCCTGATGTCATGGATTGATTTAGGGTTAGAAATAGTTGCACAATTCACCAAACCATTCATCATGCGGGCACTTGGGAAGTACCTTATTGTAGATACTGGTAAGAGAGAGCAGCGTTACTATGGTAGTTTTACACCAAAATTCAATCATGGAAATCAACAAATATTACAAGTTCAACATTACATACAAGCAAATTATAATAAATCACTTAATATTCATGCATTAGCTGCTTTGGCCAATATGAGTGAACGAACATTTCTACGAAAATTTACCCATGCAACCGCAATTAAACCTACACAATATATCCAGAAAATCAGAGTGCAAAAAGCATGTGAGTTATTAGAGTCGACAACCCAAGACTTTCAGCTAATAGCCCTAAATATAGGCTACGATGATGTCAATAGTTTCCGTAAGGTTTTTATAAAAATTATAGGGTTAACCCCATCAGCATTTAAAGCCAGGTTTGTATAGTGCCAATCAGAGCGATTTAATAGTTTAAATTTTGATGAGAATAAAGGTTCAAGAAAAAGTCGCTTCATTGAGTAATCAGTCACTGCTAAGATTGGAAAAACGGTTGGGTTGTAAATTCAGGCAATGTAAATAGATCACTTCGGTGATCTGATTGGTATACTTATCTCTCGAAAATATCTTAATTGCTATAGGTTATTATGGATTCAGTTTCACAAGTAGTGCTTGGAGGTGCTGTTGCTTTTGCTGTGGCAGGTAAGACGTCACCTCGTAAAGCACTTCTTTATGGTTCAGCTATCGCTGTCTTGCCAGATTTAGATGTATTGATCCAATATACCGATGCTATTTCTTCGGTAACGAAGCATCGAAGTTGGTCTCATTCCTGGCTTGTTCAAACCTTAATTGCACCTATATTGGCGCTGCTATTACACCGAGTGGATCCGGTTTTTTCATTTAAACAATGGCTATTATTAACCTGGCTAGCGTTGGTTACGCATAGCTGTTTAGATGCTCTGACTGTGTATGGCACCCAGTTGTTTTGGCCCTTTATGCCACCGCCTTATTCGGGCGGCAGTGTATTCATTGTGGACCCCTTGTATACCCTTCCTTTGTTGATTGGCTTTATCGCAGTGCTTTTCAGGCCACTAAGTGTATTGAGTCACCAGTTGATCAAATTAGGGTTGATGTTGAGTTCAGCCTATTTAGTCTGGAGCTTGCTTGCACAAAGCTGGATGTTATCGCATGTAAAGATAGAACTGGCAGAGCTAGGCATTGAGACTGATAGAGTCTTTGTGATGGCAACACCTTTTAATACCTTGTTATGGCGTATTTTGGTGATTGAAGGTGACGTCTATTATGAAGGTTTTCGTTCTATTTTTGATGGAGAAAGGCACAGCCTATTTATACGATATGATCGACATCCTGATTTAATTGATAAGCTAAAAGAACTGCCTCCATTACAGCGGTTAGCTTGGTTTACTAATAGTGCCTATTCTGTCGAAAAATTAGATAAGAACTATGTGGCTACAGATTTAAGAATGGGTTTTGAGCCTAACTACTTCTTTCGCTACCACATTGCAGAATCGACAGAAGAAGGCATTAAAATAATGACTGCTAAACGTTTTGTCAGTAAACGAGATAATAAAGCAGGCTTAAGGTGGGTGTGGCAACGTATTTGGAGGTATAAGGCGGGCATGAGAAATGTTAGAGATAGATGAAATTATTTGGCAACTAGTTGCTGCAATTCCACCAGGCAAGGTGGCAAGCTATGGGCAAATTGCCAAGCTAGCGGGTTTTCCTAATCATGCTCGTTATGTGGGAACGACGCTAAAGAATTTACCGAACGATTCAACATTGCCTTGGCATCGTGTAGTGAAGGCAAAAGGGGAGTTAGCCTTTCCCGTTGGTAGTCAACCTTATAAAAAACAAAAGTCACTATTGGAAGCTGAGGGAATTACATTTACAGGTTCAAAGCTAGCTATAGCCATTTTTTCTTGGTAATAAGCAAATAAGGCTGTATTTCTATAGGAATTATTACAAGCTGACACTAGCAAATTTATCCCTATTTTTATCTCCAATGACCGATACATATTAGAGAGCGTCACAATCAGTATTGAAAGGGATGAGGCTACATTTTCTGAGTTGAAAAAAGCAGCTTAAAGTTACTTCATTAATGCTTGACCAGTACAATAATAAGGAAAGTACTGGTATTAATTATTACGTCAATTTAAAGGTACTCACTCAAAATGAGCGAGTGCGTATTGTAAACTACAATTTAGTTGATGTTAGACGATTCTATATAGGCCTTAACCGCTTTTTGGGTAACAGTTTCATTGATCCTTCATACTTGAATTCAAAACCTCACATATAATGGGTAGCACTAGGTTCAATATAAAGGCATCACCGTGGCCAAAACATTTAAGATACTTGCAGGCATAGTATTATTTCTTGTTATTGCTTTAATCATCTTTGTGGCAACACTTGATCTTAATCAATATAAAGATAAAATTACTGCGGCTATTGAAGATGCAACGGGACGACAATTACACCTAGAGGGTGATTTACATTTAGCCTTATCACTCACGCCAACTCTAGTTATGGATAATGCAAGCTTTAGTAATGCGAGTTGGGGTACTGAGCCCGATATGGTCAGCCTAGATAAATTTGAGATTGAAGTTGAATTGAGATCATTGCTTTCTGGTGTTCTTCAAGTTAATAGAATCATTTTAGTTGCCCCTAAAATCTCACTTGAAACTAATAGTGAAGGTGTTGGTAACTGGGTTTTTGCATCAACGGAAGAAGGGAACAATGAGACTGCTGAGGAGAAGCTTGGTTTCTCCAGTATTTTACTTCATAACATCTTAATTAAAGATGCCATTATTAGTTATAACGATGGTGTGACAGGCAAAAAAATAACTGTCCTTATTGATGAGATGACAGAAAAAGCAGTAAGTGCAGATAGGCCGATGTCGCTGGTTTTGGACTTAATTTACAATGAGGTATCTGTCTCAATAAAAGGGATATTTGGCTCACTTAATCAATTACTTGCCAACCAATACTGGCCTATTGATGTATCTATTCTCACCAGTGAGACTGAATTGACCGTTAAAGGGTATATTTTAAAACCAATGGTGGGTAAAGGGGTTAATCTTGAGACTAAATTTTATGCGGGTTCATTAGACGATATAGCTAAACTCGTCGCGAGTGAAATTCCTGAGATAAAAGCGATCAATTTTTCGGCTACGGTAACAGAAAAAGAGGGTAGCTATGCGATGAATACATTGAAATTTAATGTTGGTGAAACTGATTTGTCAGGTAATATCACAGCAAAATTTAACGGTGAGAGGCCTGCTCTAAAGCTTAAGTTATATTCAAATAAATTCGATTTAACTCAATTTATGGCTAAACCCACTGAGCAAGCTTCTGAAATAGAGAAGCCATCTGACGTTGATAAACAGTCTGAAATGGTGGCAGCAGAAGATGATCAGTCACAAGCTAGCCTTAACATTCCTTCCTTACCTTTTGATGATATTAAACAGGGCTTGTTATTGGCAGATGCTATTGTTGAGATAACAGCAAAACAAGTGAAAACCTATGGTGCAATATTTGCTGATACTACAATTACTGCTGACTTGCAGGCTGGTAATTTAACCTTAAAGCCATCGACGACTATTGTTGATCAAGGCAAGTTAGCAGCTGTTCTAGGTTTTAGTGGTGCTAAGGGTGAATTGAAATTAACACTGGATGTGGATATAGATTCATTGGCTAAGTTATCCGACTTAGTTGGAGTAGCGCTACCAGACTTTGGACGAGTTAATATTTCAGCCGATCTTATTGCAGATAAGATCCACTACGCTATCAATGATATGAGGATAAACGCTGGAAATAGTGATATAGCAGGTGCGTTTTCTGTAAGAGTTGGTGGAGAGAGACCTGAAATTAATGCTAAATTAACTTCCAATATGATTGATTTGGTAGAACTAACAAGTCAAAAAGGCGAAGAAAGGCAGCCAGAACCACAGACTAAGCAAGCGGATGATTCATCAGAAGCTGTGTCATTGCAGGCGTTAAAGAAAATACTGCAACTGTTTGATGGCAATGTTTCTTTGAGTGCAAAACAAATCAAGACTGATAACTCGATACTAACGGATACCACTATTAAAGTTGATCTACAAGGTGGTGACTTAAAAGTTGAATAACTTGATAATAATATTGCTGGTGGCAAGGTCAATGGAAATTTGACGGTTAATTTCTCCGCAGAGAAGCCTAGTTTTGGTATCAAACTTGATATTGATTCCTTAGAAGAATTATAAGCAATAGCAGGCAATGACTTACCTGATCTTAGTCGCTGTGATGCAGCATTAGGAATAAAGCCGAAAGTAATGCCTCAAGCAACGCCTGCTAAAGAGTCTGTGAAAGCTAAGTCTGTCTCATCTCAAAAGGTCGAGTCAGTGACAGAGACTAATACTGTGAAAGAAAAATAGCTTTTATAGTCAATACTTAGCCTGGGAGTTTATTGTAAGGCTAGAAAATAAAGGCAGATAGAGAGCTTAATCTATCCGCTGTATTAGTTTTTACAATGATGGATAATCGGTATAACCTTTTGCATCGCCACCATAAAAGGTATCGAAGTCGGCTGTATTAAGTTCAGCACCTTGTTTTATACGTTGGGGAAAATCTGGATTAGCGATAAAGGGTACACCGAAGGCCACTAAGTCTGATTCATCGGCAACTAAGCTTTGTTCAGCTGCTTCACCAGTGTAGCCACCATTAGCTATATAAGCGCCATTGAATAATTGGCGTAATTTAGCAAAATCAAAGTCATTATCATCAGCATCTTTAGCAATACCAAAACGTTCGACAATATGTATATAAGCTAAGTTAAATGGATTTAGTTGTTCAACTAAATAATTATAAAGTGCTTGAGGTTCGCTTTCTGTCATTGAATTAAATGTGCCGGTAGGTGATAGGCGAATACCGACACGATCACCCCCCCAAACATCAGCCACTGCTTTGGTAACTTCTAATACAATACGACTACGATTCTCAAAATTACCACAATAACGATCGGTACGTTTATTAGTGCCATCTTTTAAAAATTGCTCTAATAAATAACCGTTAGCGGCATGAATTTCTACACCATCAAAGCCAGCAGCTTTGGCATTTATAGCACCTTGACGATAAGCTTCAACGATGCCTGTAATCTCATCTGTTTCTAGAGAACGAGGTAGTTCAAAGTCGATCATGCCTTGCTCGGTAAATGCCTGACCTTCTGTTACAGCTATAGCCGATGGAGCAACAGGCAAAACGCCCTCAGGTTGTAAGCTTGAGTGAGATACTCGGCCAACATGCCATAATTGTAAAAATATGCGACCGCCTTTTTGATGAACAGTATCAGTGACTTTTTTCCAACCATCGATCTGAGCTTGTGAATAAATGCCGGGTGTAAAGGCATAACCTTTTCCCTGAGGTAAAATATACGTGGCTTCAGCGATGATTAAGGCTGCTGATACACGCTGCCCATAGTATTCAGCATTCATATCATTAGGCATATCACCAAGCTGTGTTGCGCGAGAACGCGTTAGAGGAGCCATAACAATACGATGTGGTAGCTCAAAAGCACCAAGTTGTTGCTCACTAAAAAGAAATTTGTAGTTCATGGACATGCTGTTTCCTAGTTAACAGTCGAGGCGATATAAATAGTGTGAAACAAAATTTTATTGTATCAATACTATATTCAGTATACTTTGGATACTATAGAGATCGTATAAAGCTAAAACAAGTACGCACGAATTTGATAGTTAGTTTCCAAGAGGTGCCTAATGACGGAAACAAAGGCCCAAGCCGTAAAAAATAATTTGAATGCATTAGTTTCACCAGCTGATGGTGATGATATGAATGAATGCCCTGTTGCCACAGCAATTGATGTTATTGGCGGGAAGTGGAAAGTCATTATTCTTTATCATTTACGAGGTAAAACACAGCGATTTGGCGAGTTAAAGCGGAGTATTCCTAGAATTACTCAAAAAATGCTAACCAATCAACTTCGCGAATTGGAGCGTGACAAGCTTGTTACACGTCATGTCTATGCACAAGTACCGCCTAAGGTTGAATATACTTCGACTCAATTAGCCGAAAAATTGAATCCTGCTTTAGATTTGTTATGCGTGTGGGGCAGTGAATATCAACGAGCACATCAGGGCTGATTTTGATAGGAAATTAAGCACACTGTTATAGGTGTCTAATTTAAAGGTTAGTTTTCACTAAGTATATTTAGAGTCATTAACCAATTAATGAGTAATAACGACAATATCAGCCAGATTAAAATAATTATTGCTCCTGCAAGCCAACTAGTGGGCTTGGTATTATTAATGAATTGTAGGGCTTTGGTTCTACATTCTGTCATTACACTATTGGGGATTAACTTGATTGCCAATAAGATACCGAGTGGCAATAGAATTAATTCATCAAGATAACCAATGATTGGAATAAAATCAGGAATTAAGTCAATAGGACTTAGTGCATAAGCGACAATGACAGCAACAACTAACTTTGCATACCAGGGTGTTGTAGCATCGCGGCTTGCAAAATATAAGGCATAAATGTCTTCTTTTATAGTGAGGACAATACTTTTTAGTCGTTCTATAAATGAACAGGTCAAAATGAGCGACCGAGAAATAGGCTAGAGACTAACGATTTAATGCATCCTCATCACCCTTGAAGTTAGGGTTAATAAAGTTGGTGTCTGTCGATGTTTCTGTATCAGACCCGTCAAGTAATGCGCCGGCACGTTCTGGTAATACACGTTGATCAGATAAATTACCTAGTTGTTCATTGCCAACAGATAAGTGGTCAAACATTTTTTTATAAGAACCAGCCATATCTTTGAATAGCGTCGCTGTCTGGTCATAGTGCTCATGAACTTGTGATTTATACGTGTCTAATTCAGCTTGCTGGAGGCTTATTCTTTGATCGTACTTTTGCATTAAACTTTGGATTTCAGCCTGACCACCAGGTGCTTTTCGTCGACCTAATACAAAGCCACCAATCGCAGCGAAAATAACAGCGATGATCAATATTCCCCATATTTCATTTGTAGACATGATTTATTCCATTAATTAGTTGCAAATAGCATAGCGTGTGAGGCTAGTCTTTGGCAAAGGTAACTATGTAATTTGATAGCTTAAGTTCACAAGGAGACTGATAGCGCTTAATTACTTATTTCATTTTAACTACATTTTTTTAATTAACATCACGAATATTATTAATAATGTTTTGGGTTGTAGGCTTAACCCCACGCCAAACCCGAAATGCTTCTGCTGCTTGTTCAACCAACATGCCTAAACCATCAATCGTTTTAGCTGCCCCATATTGCTTAGCCCATATAATAAAAGCCGTATCGGTATTGCTATACATCATGTCATAACAACAGGCATTATCATTTAGTAGTGTGTCGGGAAGCGGTGGAACTTCACCATGCAAGCTGGCAGAAGTTGCGTTGATGACTATATCAAACGTGCCTGTAATTTCATCAAAACCAATGCCTGAGACAGTACCAAATTCATTAAATAATTTAGCTAAATCGTGTGCTTTACTGGCGGTACGGTTTGCAATGACTAAGTGTTGTGGTGAATAAGAAAGTAACGGTTCAATCACGCCACGAGCAGCACCACCGGCACCGAGGAGTAGGATGCGTTTACCGGTTAATTCAACCTGATTGTTATCGGTTAAATCACGGCAAAGGCCCATGCCATCCGTATTGTCGCCATATAGCGAACCATCATCATTAAATACAATGGTATTGATGGCGCCAGCGCGTTGAGCATGGTCACTTTTGTTTTTAACTAATTGCCATGCAAGCTCTTTAAATGGCACGGTAATGTTGATGCCTTTAAAACCTTCAGCTTGCAGTTGCTTTAAACCTGAATCTAAATTATCAAGTGGCATCTCTCGGGCAATATAATCCAAATCTTGCTCAGTCTGTTGTGCAAACTCGGTATGAATTAAGGGTGATTTGCTGTGGCTAATCGGATTGCCAATGACGGCGTAATGATCGGTCATTTTTGTTGCGCCAATAATTGAGCAATGTGTTTGGCAAAGTAGGTCAGAATTCCATCTGCACCGGCACGTTTAAAAGCGATCATGCTTTCCATTATGACGGCATCTTTCTCTAACCAACCATTTTGAATTGCGGCTTGTAGCATGGCGTATTCACCACTGACTTGATAAACAAAAGTGGGTTTTTGGAAGGTGTCTTTGACGCGACGTAAAATATCTAAATAGGGCATACCCGGTTTGACCATCACCATATCCGCGCCTTCGTAAATATCTAATGCCACTTCGTGTAATGCTTCATCACTATTGGCAGGATCCATTTGGTAGCTGTATTTATTGCCTGAACCCAAGTTGCCGGCAGACCCTACCGCATCACGGAAGGGACCATAAAAGCTAGATGCATATTTTGCCGAGTAAGCCATAATTTGAGTATTGATGTGATGGTGTTGTTCGAGAGCTTGTCTTACGGCACCAATACGGCCATCCATCATGTCAGAAGGGGCGACCATATCGGCACCTGATTCAGCATGTGAGAGTGCTTGTTTGACTAAAACTTCAACAGTTTCGTCGTTGATAATATAACCCGAGTCATCGATTAAACCATCTTGTCCATGGGTGGTAAAGGGGTCTAATGCAATATCGGTCATGATGCCTAATTCGGGAAACTCTTGTTTTAAAGCTCGAACTGCGCGTTGTGCTAAACCATCAGGGTTAAAGGCTTCATGAGCATTGTCTGATTTGGCTTCTGCCGGCGTAACGGGAAACAAAGCCATAGCCGGTACACCTAGTGTATGGACTTGTTCAGCTTCTTTTAATAATAAGTCGATGCTTAAACGTTCAACACCCGGCATTGAGGCAACAGCTTCGCGTTGATTGCAACCTTCTAGCACAAAGCAAGGGTAAATTAAGTCATTTACCGATAAGCTGTTTTCTCGCATAAGATTTCTGGAGAAGGTGTTTTTTCTAAGACGGCGAGGGCGTTGGTTTGGGAAGCCACTGATTGGTGATGAATAACTCACAAAAATTCCTTTAACACATAGACGGTAGTGGAGAATGGTAACGCCATTCATTAAAATTGTCTGCTATATCATTAGTCTTTGACTATGTAGATTGTTTATATTTTCGAACAAATCTGTGTGAGAGTTTGTTATATTTTATAAATAATGGAAAAGAGCGGAATGGAATGAAAAGCAATATTGGTGTTGTACAGATGAGCTCTTCAGATGTGGTTGAGGATAATTTAGCGTTTGCATTAGCACAACTGCAGCAAGCAGCAGAGCAAGGGATTGATTTGGTCGCCTTCCCAGAAACATTTTTATACGTGGGCCAAGACCATCAAGCGAAGCATCGTGTCGCTCAAAGCATGAATGGTCAGATAGTTGAGACTTTCCGTGAGTATGCCAGTAAATATGATTTATCTGTTTTACTGGGCAGTATGTATGAATCAATCCCTGATGATAATGAGCGCTTATACAACACCTCGGTACTCATTAATCGGCAAGGTGAACTAAACGCAGTGTATCGCAAAATCCATCTGTGTGATGCACCCGGACTAGGTTATAACGAGTCTGATGGTATAAAAGCGGGTGATAAGCCTGTTGTGGTTGATCATGAAATAGGCAAAATGGGTTTGACCATTTGTTATGACTTACGCTTTCCAGAGTTATTTCGACATTTAACGGCAAAAGGAGCGGAAATAATCTTTGTGCCCGCGGCATTCTTTTTTTACACGGGTAAACATCACTGGCTGCAATTATTGACTGCTAGAGCAATAGAGAATCAAGTCTACATCGTTGCGCCTAATCAGTGGGGAGAGCATCACGAAGGACGGATCTCGTATGGTAGTAGTGTCATCATTGATCCCTGGGGCATTGTTATTTGCTGCACATCCGAACGAGTAGAATTGGTATCAGCAATGATCGATATGGATTACTTGCATAAAGTCAGATCTAATATGCCTTTACTGAACCATGGCAGACCAGAGTTGTACACTGATTAAGGCAATGCTTTTTTTATTAGGAAGATAAAGAGTAATAATTGTGACTTTCAGATGGACTAAACACCTCTCCATGAGATAAAATTACAAGGATTTTGTCTGGGTAGAATGTCATATTCGCCCTGTTATTTTTATCTGGTGGAGGTTTCCCTTGCGAACAAGCGCTTTAATTGCTCTTGAAGATGGTACGGTCTATCACGGTGAATCAATTGGTGCTATTGGGCAGTCAGTTGGTGAAGTCGTGTTTAATACGTCAATGACTGGCTATCAGGAAATTCTGACCGACCCTTCATACTGTCGTCAAATTGTTACGCTAACTTATCCGCATATCGGTAATGTTGGTGTTAATGACGAAGATGAAGAATCAAATAATATTTTTGCGAGCGGATTGATTATTCGCGACCTATCACCTGTTGTGAGCAGCTGGCGTAGTGAAGAAGCATTAGATAGTTATTTGGAACGTCATAATATTGTTGGTTTAGCCGGAATTGATACGCGTGCATTAACACGTCGTTTACGCGATAAAGGTGCGATGAAAGGGTGCATCGTTGCTGGCGACAATATTGATATTGAAGCAGCTATTGCTGAGGCTCAAGCTTTTGACGGTCTAAAAGGCATGGATTTAGCGAAAGTAGTTACAACTGAAAAAGCGTATGGCTGGGATACATCCTGCTGGCATCTGTCAGGTGAATCACAAGCGACTCCAGAACGATTTCATGTGGTTGCGTATGACTTTGGTGCGAAGAGTAATATCTTACGTATGTTGGTTGAACGTGGTTGTAAATTGACCGTTGTGCCTGCACAAACTTCAGCAGAAGATGTTTTGGCGATGAATCCTGATGGTGTGTTCTTATCGAATGGTCCTGGTGATCCTGAACCATGTACTTATGCGATTGAAGCAATCAAAACATTACTAGAAGAATTACCAATTTTTGGTATTTGTTTAGGTCATCAATTACTCGCGCTAGCATGTGGTGCAAGTACTACCAAAATGAAATTTGGTCACCACGGTGCTAACCATCCCGTACAAGAAATGACCGGTGGATTGGTGATGATAACCAGTCAAAACCATGGCTTTGCAGTTGAACAATCCACACTGCCTGAGACCTTAGAAGCAACACATATTTCATTGTTTGATGGCTCCTTACAGGGTATTCATCACATAACTAAGCCAGCGTTTAGTTTCCAAGGGCATCCTGAAGCAAGCCCTGGCCCACAAGATGCGGCACCTTTATTTGATCATTTCATCGATCTACTTGAAACAGCGACAGGTAAGTAAACTACGATGGCAAAACGTACTGATATTAAAACCATATTGATTCTTGGTGCCGGTCCAATTGTAATTGGTCAGGCCTGTGAGTTCGATTACTCTGGTGCTCAAGCATGTAAGGCATTACGCGAAGAAGGTTACCGTGTTGTTTTAGTGAACTCGAATCCCGCTACGATCATGACCGATCCTAATATGGCTGATGCAACTTATATTGAACCTGTAACGTGGCAAGCGGTTAGCAAGGTGATTGAAAAAGAACGCCCAGATGCGATATTACCAACAATGGGTGGTCAAACAGCATTGAACTGTGCGCTTGATTTAGAACGCCATGGCGTATTAGAAAAATTCGGCGTTGAAATGATCGGTGCTGATAGCGAAGCAATCAATAAAGCAGAAGATCGTGATTTATTTCGTTCAGCTATGCGAAAAATCGGTTTGGATATGCCTAAGTCGGCTATTGCCCATACGCTAGAAGAATCATTAGAAGTCCAGAAAGAATTTGGCTACCCAACTATTATTCGTCCATCATTTACGATGGGTGGCAGTGGTGGTGGTATCGCTTATAACCGTGAAGACTTTATTGATATTTGCCAACGCGGTCTTTATTTAAGCCCAACATCTGAACTATTGATTGAAGAGTCAATCATTGGTTGGAAAGAGTATGAAATGGAAGTGGTGCGTGATCGTAAAGATAACTGCATTATTATCTGTTCGATTGAAAACTTCGACCCAATGGGTGTGCATACCGGTGACTCAATCACTGTAGCGCCAGCACAAACATTAACAGATAAAGAGTATCAAATCATGCGTAACGCTTCTGTAGAAGTATTACGTGAGATTGGTGTTGATACCGGTGGTTCAAATGTACAATTTGCAGTGCAGCCTGAGACAGGCCGATTGATCATCATCGAAATGAACCCGCGTGTATCTCGATCATCTGCCTTGGCTTCAAAAGCAACTGGTTTTCCGATTGCAAAAGTCGCGGCTAAATTGGCTGTGGGTTATACCCTTGATGAATTGCAAAATGAAATCACGGCTGGCGCAACACCAGCTTCATTTGAACCCTCAATTGATTATGTTGTGACGAAGATACCTCGTTTTACATTTGAAAAATTCCCACAAGCAGATAACCGTTTAAGCACACAGATGAAATCTGTCGGTGAAGTGATGGCAATTGGCCGTAATTTCCAAGAATCTTTACAAAAAGCATTACGTGGTTTAGAAATTGATCGTGATGGTCTGACTGAAATTACAGATTTAACGGCTGATGATGTCGCTGATACTCTACGTCGTGAATTACGCCTACCTGGTTCTGATCGTCTTTGGTATGTGGCTGATGCTTTCCGTTATGGTTTTAGTTATGACGACATTCAACAGCTAACTAAGATTGATCCATGGTTCCTAGTACAAGTTCAAGAAATCATTGATATTGAAAATGACTTGAAGTCTCAGTCTTTATCGTCAATTGACGAAGCTCAAATGCGTGGTCTGAAACGTAAAGGTTTCTCTGATTCGCGCATGGCTAAATTGCTACATAAAACTGAAAAACAATTTCGTCAACATCGTCATGACTTAAATGTTCGCCCTGTTTATAAACGTGTTGATACCTGTGCAGCTGAGTTCTCAAGTGACACGGCGTATATGTATTCAACCTATGATCAGGAATGCGAAGCAAACCCAACTGGTCGTGATAAAATCATGATTTTAGGTGGTGGCCCAAACCGTATCGGCCAAGGTATTGAGTTCGATTACTGTTGTGTACATGCGGCTTTAGCATTGCGTGAAGATGGCTTCGAAACGATTATGGTTAACTGTAATCCTGAAACGGTGTCAACAGATTACGATACATCAGATCGTCTATATTTCGAGTCATTAACACTTGAAGATGTATTAGAAATAGTGGCCCTAGAAAAACCTAAAGGTGTGATAGTGCAATACGGTGGCCAAACACCACTCAAATTAGCACGTGCACTCGAAGCAGCAGGTGTCCCCATTATTGGTACTTCACCTGATGCGATTGATCATGCGGAAGATCGTGAACGTTTCCAACAAATGGTTGAGAAACTTAATTTGTTACAACCGCCTAACCGTCTTGCGTTCTCAGCTGATTCTGCTGCGGCACAAGCAGCTGAAATTGGCTATCCATTAGTGGTACGCCCTTCTTATGTATTAGGGGGACGAGGTATGGAGATTGTTTATAACGAAGAAGAATTGAATCGTTATATGAAAACAGCGATCTCAGTATCAAATGATTCACCAGTATTATTAGATCGCTTCTTAGATGATGCGATTGAAGTGGATGTTGATGCGGTATGTGATGGTAAAGACGTCTTAATTGGCGGCATTATGGAACACATTGAACAAGCAGGGGTTCACTCAGGTGACTCCGCATGTGCATTACCTACATACAGCTTAAGTGAAGGAGTCAAAGACCGTATGCGTGAGCAAGTGCGTAAAATGGCTTTAGAGCTTGGCGTGGTTGGTTTGATGAATACGCAATTTGCGATTCAAGGCGAGAAAATCTATATTCTTGAAGTCAACCCACGTGCCTCGCGTACTGTTCCCTATGTATCTAAAGCGATTGGTGTGCCATTAGCTAAAGTTGGCGCACGTTGTATGGCCGGTCTTAGCTTAGTTGAGCAAGGTGTGACAGAAGAAGTTATTCCTGAATACTATTCGGTTAAAGAGGCTGTATTCCCATTCATTAAATTCCAGGGCGTTGATCCAATTCTTGGCCCAGAAATGAAATCTACAGGCGAAGTAATGGGTGTGGGTCGTAGTTTTGGTGAAGCATTTGCGAAGTCACAATTGGCAGCGAGCGTGGTCTTACCAACTGGTGGTAAAGCATTCATCAGTGTTCGAGGGGTTGATAAAGAGTCAATTAGCTCGATTGCTAAAGGCCTTGTTCAATTAGGTTTTGAACTGCTTGCAACTCGCGGTACTCAGAAAGTATTGAATGATGCAGGCGTCGCATGCGAACATGTCAATAAAGTAGCTGAAGGTCAGCCTCATATCGTTGATATGATCAAAAATGATGAGATTAGCTTAATTGTGAATACGACAGAAGGCCGTCAATCTGTCGCTGATTCTACTGAAATTCGTCGAGCAGCTTTGCAGCACCAAGTTAACTACACCACCACATTGGCAGCGGCTCGTGCGACTTGCCAAGCTCTAAATAGTAAAGATAATGACACGGTAAATTGCTTACAGTCATTACATGGAGAACTAAAATAATGGCAGTGCCTATTACATTAAATGGATCAGATGATCTTAAAGATGAATTAAAACATTTAAAATTTACTGCTAGACCTGAAGTGGTTGCTGCAATTTCTGAAGCGCGAGCACATGGCGATTTAAAAGAAAATGCTGAATACCATGCAGCTAAAGAGCAACAAAGTTTTATTGAGGGCCGTATTCAAGAGCTTGAAGGCGTACTCTCTAATGCGCAAATCATCGATCCAACCACATTACCGCATGATGGACGGGTTGTCTTTGGCGTGACAGTTGATTTACTTAATATTGATAATGATGACGAAGTAACTTATCAGTTGGTGGGTGATTATGAATCTGACATTAAGAAAAATCGTATCGCAATTTCATCTCCCATTGCACGTGCGATGATTGGAAAAGAAGTCGATGACATTGCTACAGTGAAAGCCCCAAGTGGTGCAATCGAATATGAAATTATCGCTATTAGGTATGAAGGCTAGCTTGGCTTCAGAAAGACTATTACTGGCCCTTTGGTTTGGAAGTCTATGTGCCATTGGTTACCTTGCAGTACCGATGGCCTTTGCTACCTTAGCTGATGTAACTTTAGCAGGGGATTATGCTGGAAAGTTATTTTCTGCCGTCAACTACCTTGGTCTTACTGCTGGTTCTGTATTAATTATCAGTAAAGTAATAGTGTATGGAAAAAATGTTTTAAACTTGTGGCGGTTTTGGGTTTTGCTGACAATGTTTATGTTAACCGTTGTGTTTGTTACATATTTACAGCCTGAAGTGGCATTAGTGAAACAACAAATACATAATGATAGTAATTTGGTCGAGCAGTTTTTCTTATTACATAATATTAGTAAAAACCTCTATATATTGATTACCTTGTTAGGGTTAGCCTTAGTAGTCAGTTATGACAGAGTTGAGTCTTAAAACGATGGCTAGAAGTAAATCAAGTAATGATTGGCTACAAGAACATTTTGATGATCATTATGTCAAGATGGCTCAAAAAGCAGGCTATCGCTCACGTGCAACATTCAAGTTAGAAGAAATAGATAAAAAAGATAAATTAGTTCGGCCAGGTATGGCTGTGGTCGATTTAGGATCGGCGCCGGGCGGTTGGTCTGATTATGCTTTACGTAAAATGAATGAAAAAGGGACTGTGGTTGCTCTAGACATTCTATCTATGACGCCATTGACCGGTGTGCACTTTATCGAAGGTGATTTTAGAGAAGATTCGGTATTAGATGAACTGAATGATGTGTTAAATGATCAACAAATAGACCTTGTATTATCAGATATGGCCCCCAATATTACTGGTGTAAGTTCAATTGATCAGCCAGCTAGTATGTATCTGGTCGAATTAGCACTTGATTTTGCTTTGACGAATTTAAGTAAGGATGGATGTTTTTTAGTAAAAGTATTTCAAGGCGAAGGCTTTGAACAGTATATGAAGGCAATGCGGGATGGCTTTAAAAAAGTGATTACACGCAAGCCTGGTGCCTCAAGACCTCGGAGTCGAGAAGTATATTTATTAGGCCGTGGCCTGAAATAGAATTGGTTACTTAGGAGTAACAATAAAGTGAATGATATGATGAAAAACATCGTTTTATGGGTGATCGTCGCCATGGTGCTGATGTCGGTATTTAATAACTTCGGCCCACAAAAGGCAAAGCAAGATGAGATCGACTATTCCTCATTTATTTCTAATATAAAGAATGGGGCAGTCTCTAAAGTTGATATTCAAGGACGGACGATCACTGGTACGCTAACTAACAATAGTGACTTTACTACTTATAGCCCTGATTATGATCCCGGTTTAATGGGTGACTTACTTGATAATGGCGTGACTATTCAAGCAAAACCAGCAGAACAGACTGGCTTATTGATGCAGATCTTTATTTCATGGTTTCCAATGTTGCTACTAATTGGTGTATGGATTTTCTTCATGCGTCAAATGCAAGGCGGTGGTGGCGGTAAGAACCCAATGTCTTTTGGTAAAAGTAAAGCCAAATTGCTAAATGAAGATCAAGTTAAAGTGACATTTAAAGATGTTGCCGGTGTTGAAGAAGCCAAAGAAGAAGTGAGCGAATTAGTTGAGTTTCTTCGTGAACCAGCAAAATTTCAAAAATTAGGCGGGAAAATTCCACGTGGCATTTTAATGGTTGGTTCGCCGGGTACAGGTAAAACATTGCTTGCTAAAGCAATTGCTGGTGAGGCAAAAGTACCTTTTTTCACGATCTCTGGTTCAGACTTTGTTGAAATGTTTGTCGGTGTTGGTGCATCACGTGTACGTGATATGTTCGAACAAGCGAAAAAACATGCCCCTTGCATTATCTTTATAGATGAAATTGATGCTGTTGGTCGCCACCGAGGTGCAGGTGTTGGTGGTGGGAATGACGAACGTGAGCAAACATTAAACCAATTATTGGTTGAAATGGATGGTTTTGAAGGTAATGAAGGCGTGATTGTTATTGCAGCCACTAACCGACCAGATGTATTAGATCCCGCATTATTACGTCCAGGTCGTTTCGATCGCCAAGTGATTGTTCCACTACCTGATATCCGTGGCCGCGAACAAATCTTGAATGTCCATTTGGGTAAAGTACCTGCGGCAGACAATGTTAAAGCGGCATTAATCGCGCGGGGTACACCAGGGTTTTCAGGCGCAGATTTGGCTAACCTAGTCAATGAGGCGGCGCTGTTTGCTGCCAAAGAAAATAAGCGTTTGGTTGAAATGGAAGACATGGAAAAAGCCAAAGACAAAATCATGATGGGTGCGGAACGTCGCTCGATGGTAATGAACGAAAAAGAAAAAGAAATGACGGCCTATCATGAGGCGGGTCATGCGATTGTTGGTAGAGTAGTGCCTAATCATGATCCTGTTTATAAAGTGAGTATTATTCCACGTGGTCGTGCTTTGGGCGTGACAATGTTCTTGCCAGAAGAAGATAAATACAGCAATAGTAAAGAACAGTTAGAAAGCCAAATTTCAACATTGTATGGTGGCCGAATTGCCGAAGAGTTAATTTATGGTGCAGATGCAGTGACAACTGGCGCATCAAATGATATTCAACGTGCTACACAGCTAGCGCATGATATGGTGACTAAATGGGGCTTGTCTGACAATATGGGGCCGATGTCTTATGGTGAAGATGAAGGCGAGGTATTCCTTGGGCGCTCCGTAACTCAGCACAAGTCAGTGTCCGATCTAACAGCAAAAGCGATTGATGAAGACATTCGTATATTGATTAATCGTAATTATCAGCGTGCTGAAACTATCTTGAATGAGCATATTGAAAAGTTACATATCATGACCAAACTATTAATGAAGTATGAAACAATTGATAGTGATCAGATTGATGCGATTATGGAAGAGCGTGAACCTGGCGCGCCAAAAGGTTGGACAGATAGTTCGACTACACCTCCTCCAGCATCAGATACTAAAACAGATATTGATGATGCTTCTGGGAAGACTGCAGACGAACTGCATTAAGACTGTTTAATATCAATGATATTAGATTGTGCTGGTAAGCCATTAGACTTAACGCATCCGCAAGTAATGGGGATTTTGAATGTTACCCCCGATTCATTTTCTGATGGCGGCAAGTTTGTAGTTCAAGATAGTGCGCTAGCGCAAGCTAAGCAGATGGTAGAAGAGGGTGCTGGAATTATCGATGTAGGTGGTGAATCAACACGCCCTGGCGCTGCCATCGTATCTATAGAGGATGAAATTTCTCGTGTAGTGCCGGTAATTGAAGCTATTCATTCAGAAATAGACATTCCAATTTCAATTGATACCAGTAAGCCAGAAGTAATGATTGCTGCAGTGAATGCTGGGGCAGGGTTAATTAATGATGTTAGAGCATTAAAAGTGGAAGGTGCTGTTCAGGCTGCTGTCGAGTGTGACGTTCCAGTTTGCCTAATGCATGCTCAAGGTACGCCACAAAATATGCAAGATGCACCCCGTTACGATGATGTTGTTATTGAAGTGCTTGATTTCTTGCTTGAGCGTGTAGCAGTATGTGAGCAGGCTGGCATTGCACGCAATAGGCTAATTCTTGATCCTGGTTTTGGTTTTGGTAAACAAGCTGCGCATAATCTTCGACTGATGAAACATCTAAGCAAGTTTATCGACACAAGCCTACCTGTGCTGGTTGGTGTTTCTCGCAAATCAATGATCGGTAAATTATTAAAGGTGTCTGTAGAAGAGCGCCTAGCAGCCAGTTTATCACTAGCAGCTATCTCAGTATGGCAAGGTGCTAAAATAGTTCGTAGCCATGATGTACGCGAAACAGTTCACGCAATTATGATGTGTGATTATGTAACAAAGGTTCAGGACGATGACTAAGCCAAAAAAACGTTATTTTGGAACAGATGGAATACGAGGCCGCGTAGGTGATGGTTCGATCACGCCTGAGTTTGTGCTTAAATTAGGTTGGGCGATGGGGCGAGTATTTGCCAAAGAACGTCATAGTAAAGTTTTAATTGGTAAAGATACTCGCATCTCAGGCTATATGTTTGAGTCAGCACTACAAGCAGGTTTATCAGCTGCTGGTGTCGATGTGTATCTATTAGGTCCAATGCCGACTCCGGCTATTGCCTATTTAACACGTACATTTCATGCTCAAGCAGGCATAGTCATTAGTGCTTCTCATAACCCCTATCATGATAATGGCATCAAGTTTTTTTCTGGTCTTGGCAGCAAATTATCCGATGACATTGAGTTAGAAATCGAATCGATGATGGATCTGCCATTAGAAACAGTGGAGTCTGCATTATTAGGTAAAGCACATCGTATTGATGATGCTGCAGGCCGCTATATTGAATTTTGTAAAAGTACAGTAGCGTCAAAAATTGATTTTTCAAACTTAAAAATTGTTGTTGATTGTGCCAATGGCGCGACCTATCACATTGCTCCAAATGTATTAAAAGAGATTGGGGCTGAAGTCGTTGTTATGGGGGCACAGCCAGATGGTTTGAATATCAATCAAAACTGTGGTTCGACAGAGCCTCGTTTATTACAAGCAGCCGTACTTGAACAACAAGCTGATCTTGGTATCGCCTTAGATGGTGATGGCGATCGTTTAATTATGGTCGATCATCAAGGTGAACTAGTGGATGGCGATGAATTGTTATTTATTATTGCCCGAGCACAACAACGAGCAGGCATAGGCCAAACAGCCATTGTTGGTACACTAATGTCTAACTTGGGCATGGAGCACGCCCTAAATAACTATAATATGGATCTACACCGTGCGAATGTAGGCGATCGCTATGTCATGGAAATGTTGAAGAAAACCGGTGGTATTGTTGGTGGTGAATCATCAGGACATATTATTTGTCTTGATAAAACTACAACAGGTGATGGTATTGTGGCTGCATTACAAGTGTTAGCTGAAATGCAGGAAACGAATAGTCCATTACACGAATTACGTTCTGCGGTGAATAAATACCCACAGCGATTGATAAATGTGCGTGTAGCTGACATGGTGGATCTGGACAATAATGACGTTATTCAAGCGGCTGTCGCAGACATAGAAGCTAAGTTAGGAGACGAAGGGCGAGTCTTATTAAGGGCGTCAGGCACAGAGCCGGTTATTCGTGTGATGGTTGAGGGGCGAGATGCAACCTTAATCAATCAACTGGCAAGTGATCTTGCCAGTGTGATTGAGTCAGTACTGTAAGTAGCTAGTCTATAACTCTTAGGTTGAGCACTTTTTTTTGAAGTGCGAGTTTGCTTGCAGTATTGATAATAATAGGTGATTTTGTCATCACTTTAAGATTGTTATCTTTATCATTCTTACCTTGTTCATGAGGTTTGTAAATCGCTAAAGCCACGATTGCATCTCCAGCATGTTCAAGTTTAAGCAATTCTTGTTCCTCATCACTTAATGCTATTTCATACTCAAAACCAAAAGCTTCAGGCGACACGATAGACATTAATAAATCAGCATCAGTAATTGACTGTAAATAATACACAGATGGGTTTTCACTCTCTTCATGAAATAATTTGAACTGAGTATGCTCTTCCAGCCCAATCATAGCTTGGGGAAAGTTGATAATATCGTCAGAATTAACTGTTTGTGAACCAAAGTTTGATGTTTGTATATCCATCTTTTTTTCCAAAGTAAAATAAGGGTAGTACGACTTAAGCATATACCTTGCCAATGAACCAATATAGCACTGTTGACAGAATTAATAACTTGCTTTATAGCTAGACAGACTGTAGGCTAAGGCCCTGTTTTAATTGTTGTGAGATCAGCTGTGCGAAAACCATTAGTTGCTGGTAATTGGAAAATGAATGGCTCTAGTGCAAGTAACAAAATCTTGCTGGACGGAATTTTGGCACAGGCAACAACCTTTGATTCAGCAGACGTCGCCCTTTTTCCACCTGCTGTTTATTTACAACAAGTCGAACAGGCATTAACAGGGACTTCTATTGCTTGGGGAACACAAAATTTATCTCAATTTATGCATGGTGCTTATACTGGGGAAATCTCAGCCCCTATGCTAAATGATTTTAACTGTAAACATGTACTGATGGGTCACTCAGAACGGCGCTGTCTCTACGCTGAGATAGGCTTAGATCAACTGGTGCTCGACTATATTATTGCTGAAAAATATAGCATGGCAGTGCAAGAGGGCTTAACACCCATCATTTGTATCGGTGAAAGTCCTGAAGAGCATGCGCAAGGTAAGACTGAAGAAATAGTCGCTCGATTACTCAATATTGTGATAGCTAAAAATGGCATTAGATCATTGTCGCAAGCAGCGCTCGCTTACGAGCCAGTTTGGGCTATCGGCACGGGGAAGTCTGCAACACCTGAATGGGCGCAAGATGTCCATTTCTTCATGCGTGAGCTACTTAGAAAGCATGATGTAGAAATTGCAGAATCAACACAAATACTTTACGGCGGTAGTGTTAAAGGCGATAATGCCGCACCGTTATTTTCAATGCCAGATATTGATGGCGGACTTGTTGGAGGCGCATCTCTCGACGCCAATGAGTTTGTAGCAATATGTCAGGCAGCAGCTAGCAATTAGGTTATAAATTTAAAATGGATTCAATAATTCTTGTTTTACACATTGCCGTATCACTTTTATTGGTAGGTTTAATTCTGATCCAACATGGTAAAGGTGCCGACGCAGGTGCGGCAGCATTAGGTGGCGGTGGCGGCGCCTCTTCAAGCGTATTCGGCAGCCAAGGCTCAACATCATTTTTATCAAGAACCAGTGCCTTATTAGCCACTATCTTCTTTGTCACAAGCCTCTCGCTGGCTTACTTCTCAGGTAAAGCAGATAGTGTAGATAGCGTGACACAATCAGTGATTAGCACTGAAATAGTAGAGCAAGCGCCAGCAGATCTTCCTAGTTTGCCATAAAACTCAATATGCCGACGTGGTGAAATTGGTAGACACGCCATCTTGAGGGGGTGGTGGACGTAGTCCTTGGCGGTTCGACTCCGCCCGTCGGCACCAATACTTTAATGCGCTATAAGGCGTATTGATACAAATAACTACTTAAAGTACCGTGCAATGTGGGTTTAAGTAGTTGTTTATTTTTTCATAAATCCATAATCATTCCTTTTTATACTCAAAACATCGTATAGTTACATCTCTGATTGCACCAGAATTGCACCAGATAATGAGACTGTATGGCTTCTATTACTAATAAAAGTAATAAAAGGGGACGCTTCCCTTTTTAGCACCCGCGGTGTATGGTTATACTATGCCAAGAACCCCTAGACACGTTTTTCCGACTCATCCGCACCATATTACTCTAGATAAAAAGGGTAGCGTCCCCTTAAAATTCCTTAAAATTCAAGGTAGAGCAAGTGGCAGGTAAGTGGAGCGACCTACCTAAAAGTGTTAGAGATTACGAGCCGGGAGGTTATGGAAGTATTGTTGATGACCTGGGGGATCATATTCAGAATCAAAGATTGCCTGGTGGTTATCATTTAAGTGTTGATGCCATTAAGGGACCCGTCAACTTACATTTTGATGCTTATGATCCACTTAATGGCCCGATAGATAATTATAGGCATTGGTATCATGAGGTTAGGCAAATACATAATGGAAGTTTAACTGTGCCAGCCCCTAGTAAAAATCATACTGATTGGGGAAAATAAATTAAAGGGGACGCTTCCTGAGGGATCCCCACGAAACTTCAACTCAGACATAAAGGTGAGTAAAAGGGGTCAGTACCCTTTTATGGTAAATTTATGCTATGCTGCCATTTTTTAAGGTTGCTAGAGAACTAATATGCCTAGGAAATCGCGTTTTTTCTTACCTAATGTGCCTGTTCACATGATGATTCGAGGCAATAATCATCAGGCCGAATAAAAGGGGACGCTTCCCTTTTTAGCGCCCACGGTGTATGGTTATACTATGCCAAGAACCCCTAAACACGTTTTTCCGACTCATCCGCACCATATCACTCTAGATAAAAAGGGTAGCGTCCCCTTAAAATCTCCCGTGGAGTCATGATGGCATAGGCTCTGGTGGTGAATTGCCAGGAGGCACGCCTTATAGATATGAACCATATATATGGAGAGAAGAGTATCCCAACCCTAATTGATCGTATGGAGGCTGTTTTTAATGTATATCGTGTTGTTCGTAAGTTTATGTTTGTTAGTGTCTTTGGCGGTTTATCTTGGCGCTAATAAATATTCTGGAAATGTGAGTCCAATTAAGCTGACTATTATCAGTTTTATTTCCGTATACATTTTTTTTGTGCTGGGAGTCTATTGTTACGAAATTTATTTGGAATACAGGTTGGACTCGTTCGATTTGAATGGTGATGGTTTTTTCACTGGGGAAGAAAATACACCCGAGAAAGAAAAATATATGTCGCTGGTGACAAACGATACTGGCAGAACATTTGCTCCTTTTACGGGTTTGGTCTACTCATTTTTATACGCAGCACTTTTCCTGTGCGCGTTAAAACTGTATAGCTTTATCAAGAAAGAATCTAAATAAACAAGTAAAAGGGGTCAAGTAAAAGGGGTCAGAAGTAAAAGGGGTCAGTACCCTTTTATGGTAAATTTATGCTATGCTGCCATTTTTTAAGGTTGCTAGAGAACTAATATGCCTAGGAAACCGCGTTTTTTCTTACCTAATGTGCCTGTTCACATGATGATTCGAGGCAATAATCATCATGCCGTATTTGCTGATGATGAAGATCGTCGGGCTTATCTTGGTTGGTTAAAAGAAGCTTGCCAGATACATGGTTGTGCTGTTCATTCGTATGTATTGATGACGAATCATGTTCATATTCTGTTG
>Ga0105350_10000140_pt1 | contig 47605 bp, 49 predicted proteins | sample EN1Hudsemesocosm_FD_83506 | JGI IMG/M metagenome (GOLD analysis project Ga0105350, IMG submission 83506) | Methane-oxidizing microbial communities from mesocosms in the Hudson Canyon - EN1E Hudson Canyon | ecosystem: Environmental > Aquatic > Marine > Cold seeps | place: Hudson Canyon... | reverse complement strand
CTGCGGTCATCTGAAATCCAGTTGCCATCAGGTACTTTGACGCCTGAGGTGGTGCCGTTCCAGGTGAAGATTACATCATGTTCAGGGTTGGCTTGTTGAAGGTCTGGAAGTTTGCCGTAATCTGCTTCATAGCTATTGACGTTATCTAATTTCAATTGCTTAACAATATCGGTTACCCAGCCTTGGCCGAAAGATTCCCATGAGAATATATCTACAGGTTTTGCGCCCAATAATGACCACATGGCCATTTCCATTGCACCGGTATCTGAACCAGCCACTACACCGACACGATAGCCTTCAGGTAAACCAAGAAGGCGGGCAGTATCAACGCATACTCGTTCCAGTGCGGTTTTGCCTACGGCTGCTCGATGCGAACGGCCTAAGGTAGTTAGATCTAATTCCGATACTTGATAACCAGGCCTTTTGCTACAGGGGCCAGAAGAAAAGTTTGGGTTGTTTGGCTTCAAACTAGGTGACATGAAAAAACGCCTTTAAGGAAATTGAAAGAATCGTAATGAAGATGCACTACAAAGCTAAGGGACGCGCTAAAACTTCGTTTCAGCTGCAATTTTTATTTGCTCAATGCTAACATCAGCGGAGCATTCAGGCTAGAGGCAGTAAAGTGAAGGATGATTTATTTTTCAGGATTTGAGGGGGCTGTAAATTCAGCAGAGAGCTTAGGTTAAAGGGGCGAGGAATAGGTAGCTGAAGAAAACAGCTACCTATTTTTTAAGCGTTTGCTACTCACTTATTCAAAAGAAGCGAGGATCACTTGTCCCATATTTTTATCATCAGCATTTGTGATAAATCTATATTTGCGGAACCAGTCCCACCATGCGTAAGTTTCATAGTACTCAACATCTACATCGACTGTATTGATGCCGCTATTGTTGTAGTTGTTTTCAGCGCTAAGAGCGAAGGTCATGTCACGGCCATCTTTATCTTTAAACATGTCGTTATGTGGCATACCTTCACTCATGATGAGGGGGTAATGATAGTCATACAATTGGCTTGAAGAGGGTGCTTTGCTGACGCTGGTTACACGGCCGTCAATGCGAAGGTCTTTGGTGCATGAATCATAATTTCCATCGTTCGCAGCGCCACAGGCACTATGTAAAGGTACAACACTATCATCACCGCCTTTAATGAATAAATGGGTTAGGAATCCATAAATCTCATCACCGGTTGATGCAATACGCAGTTTAGGGATCGCTGGAATGTTGTTTACAGCCGTATTTCTAGCCACAGTAGGTTGTAAGTCATTTAGCACGCCTGGGTCAATGCCAAGGCTGATACTGAAGCCAGCCCATTCGAGTAACGTTTCTATCACCTGAGTACCTGAATTCACGCCATTTATCACATCCATTCCTAAGCTCGCTAGTTCAGTGCCGCCACCTGCACCGGCCATATCGATAAAGGCCGTGACATTTAGACGGTTTGCCAAGCTTGAGCCAAGGAGTGAGTTTTTATTGGCCATGATATAGCGCATTACCAAGTCACCCGTTGAGTGAGTGATAAAGATGCAGCCGTTATCGCAGGTACCACTGTTGAGCATAGGTTCAAGTTGTTCTGCGACCAAAGATGCTATGCCATTTGCACCTTGCAAAGGGCGATTAGAGGGATAGTAAAGAATATTACTGTCGTCATTCTCTTTTAGGGCTGAATCAAAGTCAGCCCAATAGCCTTTACCGTCAGCTTCACCTTCATCTGAAGGGTGTATAAGTAGGTGCTGGGGTAAAAAACCTTGTATAAGAATAACGTTTTTGCCTGCTAATTGGGCGGCATTACTGGAAAGAGCAAGCATGGTTAAACCTGCTGCAATTAAGCTTTTGTACAATTTCATTTCTATTCTCCGTATTATCTTTATTTTTGAAGATTCAGAATTGACTAAATCTTTGAGATCAGACTGCTTACTTGATGTTGATATAAAATATATGCCTATTTTTTAAGTGTTTATTAGTTACTACTTCGTACTCCCTAATTGTGTTAAAAATTCTAAACGAGCTTGCGCCTGTTCATCGACATACGGTACATCCTGGTAATCGCTAAACGGAAAGCCCTCAATATTGAAACTATCTTGTGAGACCGTACCGTATTCAGTGGTGAACTTTGGTTTAGAGGGCATCCGAGTCAGTGTTACATCCTTCAAAACATAAGGGCCTTCGTGTCCCATGCTTTTTAATGCCGCAATGTGTGCTTTTAAAGGGATGGCATCGTAATTTGTTAATAGCTCTTTTTCGGCACTTAAGCTGAGTAAAGCCTGCTTGGAGTCTGCTTTGTATAGGATGCCACTCACTTGGTGATAACCAGGAGAAGAAGTGGTGATATAAATCGGGATACTCAAATATTCATTTTCTACCTGAGCGGCTGCGATATGGTCAACGCTTGCAACTGCGCTGACATAATTTATCGCGGTACCTATTTCAATATGCTGGCTCCCCAGTTGAAAACTGGCCACTACTCTGGCTAGATTAGCGCTGTTTAATTCAAGGTTATCTAAAGAGTGAAAATTTAATTCAAACTGATGTGGGTCCTGCGCTAAAGGCGTGATCATTGCGGTTGTTATTTGTTTGCCATTTTGAATCAATCTACCCGAAACACTAATGTTCTGTTCTGCAGTGAGGCCATGTACTTGAGCGATTGCTGTAATGCTTTCCCCCATAAAGTATTGATGCTTTGATGACTTAATAGACACTTCTGGGCTGTTTTCTATTTTAGGTGAAATCGCAATGCTGGAAGCGACACTCTGATTAGGTAGATATTTTTGTAAGGCTACTTCGTCTCGGATTGGCTTGGATGTTGTTGGGTGCTGGATGTCTTCAGCAAAACCATCTGATATTTGAATCAGACGAGCTTTGGTTTCCTGGCCTGAAAAAGGGTTTTCAAGATAGTTTTTTTCTAGCGCCTTAGCAATCGGTACGGCTCTTTTTTTAGCTTGGAATTGAAACGCCGGTTCAGCCACTTGGAGTGGTTCTATTTTGGGAACTGTTTTTTCTTCAGTTATAGTGGGTGCCGTTTTATTTGCTAAAGGTTTGTCGTTATTTGTGTTGATAAATAAAGCTAAGCCTATGAGTAAAAAACTGCTTAGCGAAATTGCGTAGATTGAGTGTTTCTTTGAAAGCTTCACTGCTGTTGAATTCCAATAAAGGTAGTACCAACATAGTGATCATTCCTAGCGCTGGATTAACTAAAAATATAAGGGAGAAACTGAGTAGGATATATCCCCCATTTGGGGGGTATTGCTTAAAATGGGAGTTGTAAACCTAGCGTTGTTAGGTTCATGTAATGTTTAACAAAAATGAAAGAATTGTTTTTGATGAACTTTTAGGGGTATTGATGCTCTGATTCTGTGATGACGTTTTTGATTACCTCTACATAAGATGTCCAATTAGTTTTACTTCCATCTTGCCGAAACACAATGAGGCCATTGCGATCAATTACGAAAGTTTTTGGCACATATTCCAGGGCATAAGGGATTCTATTACCGGAAACATCTGTCATGGGGGTTTTGTCAGATTGGCCACCAGACATAGAGTTAAATATAGGAAGGTCAAAGCCGCGTTTTTTCATCCATGCCATACTAGTTTCAAATTCTTCATTCATGTTGAGTAAAATAAATTCGATGTCCGGATTATCAATCTGTTTGTACAAGGATTCAATTTGAGGTATTTCCCTTCGACAAGGTTTGCACCAGCTTCCCCAGAAGTGTAAGAAAACAATTTTACCTTCATAGTCAGATAGACGTTTTTCATTACTATCTACAGTTTTAAATTTGAAATCAGGTGCGAGGTTGCCTTTTTTCCAGCCTGTTTTTGCTGTGTCATAATCAAGTTTTTTAGGGTAGGGTTGCCAAACAGTAGGTGTTACTGAGCAGGCTGTCAGCATAAAAATAACTATAATTAAAGTGCAAGTATGTAATCTAATCATATTCTATATTTCTTGTTTTGGTGGGATAAGTAAGTCTACAGACTGGTATTTGCACATATCTTCCGACGGACAATAACCATATGTTATTCGAAGACCTGTATTGTAAGGATTATCTGGCAGTTTAGCCTCTAGAATGACTTTTTCACTCATCAAATAGCCTTTTCCAAATTTGAATTTATGAGGTAAAACTGGTGACCAGATGATTTCTGATTTATCGAGAGCCTCTATGAGAAAACCAGATTCAAGTGAAATTTTGGCTTGGTTACTTGCCTGTAACTTCAGTTGAAGTTTGTCGTAGTTTAGCCATTTAGTTTTGACTAAAAGAGGTTCTTTTTCAATGTTTTGCATTTCTGCTAAAACAGATTGGTTAAGAGTTGTTACCAATAGAGTTAATGTGAGTAGTTTCAACATCAGCGTTATTTCTCTTTCAGAACTAAATAAACACCGCACTCCACATGATGGGTATAGGGGAATTGATCGAACAAGGCGAATCGTTCAATTGTGTGGGTCTTGGTAAGTGTTTTAAGGTTTTCTTCTAGCGTGTCTGGGTTGCAGGAAATATAGACAATATTGGGGTAATGACTAATCATTTCACAGCTGTCTTGGTCGAGCCCTGAGCGGGGAGGGTCTACTAGTACGGTGCCAAAATTTGCATCTTCTAGCTGCATGTCCTTTAATCGGCGTCGTTTTTTTACACCGTTCATGTGGCCAGTAAACTCTTCGGCGCTAACACGCGCAAAATTAACATTTTCAAGTCCGTTCATTTGCTTATTATCGAGTGCGGCATACACTGATGTTTTACTGATTTCGGTAGCGAAAACACGACGGAATTTATCTGCCATGGCGATCGAGAAGTTGCCATTACCGCAATACAGTTCCAGTAAATCAAACGCTTTACTTCCTTCAACGCAGGCTCTTGCCCACGTCAGCATGTTGATGTTCATTTTACCATTGGGTTGAGTAAACCCGCCTTCAATTTGTTTGTATTTTAGCTGTAGACCATCGACATTTATTTCTTCTATCACATGATCTTTATCGAGCAAGAGTTTCATCTTCTTAGCGCGACCAATAATATTGATGCCTAACGCTTCTTTCAAGGCAGTTGCGGCATTAATCCACTCCTCATCGAGTTGACGGTGATAGATCATCGTGACAAGCATGTCACCTGAAAGGGTGTTTAAATATTCCACTTGAAACAGGCGATGTTTAAGTGTCTGGTTTTCATTGATAGCGCTTAATAGTTTGGGCATTAAGTCGGTGATGGCTTTACTGGCAATCGGGAAGTCGGTAATTTCAATCGGTTGGTTGTTCGAACCTCGTTCAAACATGGCATGAAAACAGCGGTCACCGTCGTGCCAAATTTTGAATTCTGCCCGTAAACGAAAATGCTCCGGTTCACTTTCAAATACTTGTAAAGAAGGTATGCCAAACGACGTAAACTGTTGTTGAATACGCTCAACTTTTTCGGCTAAAAGAGACGAATACTGTTCGACTTGAATCTGAGTCATAAAATTTCCGGTATAAATTTCAGTGGCACTATTTTGTTAATCTAGGTTTATAGCAAGTCGGCGTATTTACGTGAAATGATAGTCATTACCATAGCAGCGAGGCGCGCATAAATATCACTCATGTACGCTTTGTTGGGTAATTCATTTTGTAGGGTATTTTGTACCGTCTCAAAGCGTGAATAACCGACACTTGCGTCTTCTTGAAGGGTCTTCATGACAATGGTCATAATTTTGGGGTACTCGTTAGCGCCCATATCTTTCATAATATTCAGCGCATGAAACTCTAACTCTTCTAATGACATGGCTTTCAGTTTTTCGACTAGCTCGGCTTCTTTTATTTTGATCACGTCATTAGTTTGTAATATGTTGTTTGGCATTATTTTTCCTACTGCATTATCTAGCTATTATTTAGAGACGTTTTGTTTACAGTTTAACAATGGATTGAAATTTACCCTCATCACTAAAATTAATCACAAAACTACCATTGATGCCGTTGCGGGTGGTGTATTTACTAAGAATATTCGCTGGAAATTGTATTGAGCGACCATCGCGGCTAGTGGCATGTACCAGATTGGCTTCGCCCCGGTAAATTCTTAACCATTTTTCTTGGTCGATATATAAATCGACAATAACTTGTCTCACTTTGAAATGACCTTAAATATGTTTCACAAACCAGTATCTTTGCCAGAAGTCTAATACTTTCTCAGGGTATTTTACCTTGCCTAGGCTACCGTTATATCTTGCTAAGCCTCTGATGATGTTGCCTTTTTCCTTGTCTATGTAATGCTTTAGGATAGTGCACCCATAGCGTAAGTTGGTAGCGACAGAAGTGAGATTGTCTTCTGGACGACCAATTTCATTTTTCCAAAACGGCATGACTTGCATTAGCCCTTGCGCTCCGACACTAGAGATGGCAAAACGCTTAAATGCACTCTCTGCATGTATCAGTGAGATGACTAATTCTGGTTCAAGCCCTGCGCGTTTGGCTTCAGCGTGTACACGCTTAAGCAGGTCAAGACGTTGTTCTGGATCCTTGATGTATCTTTTTAAACGCCCAGACATGTCCACTAACCATACTTCTGCATCAAAGCGATCGCCAAAACTTGAAGATTCATTAACGGTTTTAGTCAATAAGTCTCTAAGTTCATCATCAGGCGCTTGGCGTGTTTGTGTCGGTTCTGAATAACTCACACTAGAATATAAGACAGATACCCACAACAGACTCAGCATTATTATGTTTTGCAAAGAAAGTTGAGAGAGGTGAGACCGATATGACAGGTCTTTACTACCACTTAAATGTAGCGAGTGGTCTGCCAACGATTCTAGTTTATACATAGCCTAGTTGTTTCAATATAAATGTATTTGCATCGTCGATTGAAATGTCCTGATTCTCTGCATCTGAACGGCCCTTATATTCAAGGGTGCCGTTTTTCAAGCCGCGGTCACTAATGACGATTCGGTGAGGAATACCAATTAATTCCATATCGGCAAATTTGAAGCCGGGGCGCTCGTTTCGATCATCCATTAAAACGTCGACGCCAAACTGTTTTAAGTGCTTATAAAGGGCTTCGGTTTTCTCTGCGACCAGTTCAGATTTATGCATGTTCAACGGAACAAGTGCAATTTGAAAGGGTGCGATAGACATGGGCCAGATAATGCCTTTGTCGTCATAGTTCTGCTCGATAGCAGACGCCACGATACGAGACACGCCAATGCCATAACAACCCATTTCCATAACGGTCGCTTTACCATTTTCATTGAGCACGGTGGCTTTCATCGCAGAACTATATTTGTTGCCTAACTTGAAGATATGCCCAACTTCGATGCCACGCTTTATCTCAATGCTACCTTGTCCATCAGGGCTGGCATCGCCTTCTTGAACATTTCTTAAATCAACAACATTGCTTAAGGGCAGATCTTTTTCCCAGTTGACGTTTTGTAAATGTATACCATCTTTGTTGGCACCACATACAAAATTGCCTACTAAAGCAGCGCTTCGGTCGACATAGCACGGGATGCTTAGACCCACGGGGCCGATAGAGCCGACATTGGCTCCCAGAACTTGTTGAACTTGTTCTTCGCTGGCAAACATAAGTGGAGACGCGAGACCTTCAATTTTTTCAGCTTTAATCTCGTTTAAGCTATGGTCACCGCGTAATACCAGTGCGATTAAGCTTGCTTCATCTGATGAATCGTCTTCTTTAGATTCTGCAACAACAATAAGTGTTTTCAGTACTTGCGATGCTGGAACAGATAAAAATGCAGTGACTTCTTCGATGCTTTTTTGATCTGGCGTGGTAATTTCTGACATATCACCGCTTGGAGCAGGGCGTTCACCTGTTGGTGCTAAAGCTTCGGCCAGCTCGATATTGGCTGCGTAATTACTTTCAGTGCTGAAGGCAATGTCGTCTTCACCTGAATCCGCTAAGACATGAAATTCGTGAGAGGCATTACCGCCAATGCTGCCAGAGTCGGCTTGCACGGCTCTGAAATCTAGACCTAAACGGGTGAAGATTTTAGTGTAAGCAGCATGCATCTGCTCGTAGGTTTCATCCAGGCAGGCTTGATTTGCGTGGAAAGAATAGGCATCTTTCATTAGAAACTCACGTGCGCGCATCACACCAAAACGTGGACGACGCTCATCTCTGAATTTGGTTTGAATCTGGTAAAAATTTGTTGGTAGCTGTTTATAGCTGCTTAATTCGTTACGCGCTATATCGGTGATGACTTCTTCATGGGTTGGACCCAGGCAAAAATCACGGTTATGGCGATCGTTAATTCTTAATAATTCGCCGCCATATTGCTGCCATCTGCCAGATTCTTCCCACAATTCAGCGGGCTGAACAACTGGCATAGATAGTTCTTGCGCGCCCGCAAGGTCCATTTCTTCTCGCACGATTGCTTCAACTTTACGTAACACCCGTAAACCCATTGGCATCCAACTATACAGTCCAGAGGCTAGTTTTCGAATCAAACCTGCTCTCAGCATAAGTTGATGACTAATGACTTCAGCATCTGCTGGGGTTTCTTTCTTAGTCGAGATTAAAAATCGGCTTGCGCGCATAAGGCGGTTTTATCCTGTTAATAGTAAAATATGGGCGTATTTTAAATTGCTATGAGAGTGTCGTATAGTCTTGTTCGAGTTTTAATCGCTTCAAAGGGTAAAATAAATGGCTTTAAGTGCTTCAGAGATAGAAAAATGCATTCGTGAATGGGTTCCGATGGCAGAAGATATCAATTTAAAGATAGAAGAGGTGAGAGACGGATATGCCCGAATTCGTATTCCTTTTCAATCTAAGTGCATTCGACCAGGCGGTAGTATTTCAGGACCGGTGATGATGACGGCAGGAGATACTGCAATGTATGCTGCTATTTTGGGTACCTTATGTGAAGATGATGGTGACGTTGCCATGGCGGTGACTAGCAACCTGAATATCAATTTTCTGCAGCGTCCGGCTCAAAAGGACTTAATTGCTGAAGCGACTATATTGAAGCTTGGTAAGCGAATAGCTTTCTGCGAGGTAGGCATTAAAAGTGAGGGGGTTGATGAGCTGGTCGCACATGTCACTGGTAGCTATTCTTTACCACCGGTGACGTGATTTCCTTAATTCCTAGATGATTGCAGAATCTAAGTAATATTAAAGGCAATGCGAAATTAAGCGTCAGATTCCACTAGATTCATCATGCTTAAAAATAACTTATGTGTGGCGGATACCATGGTCGCTCTATCATCGGCGTAGTTTGTTCTATGCCAGTGTGTCGCGACCTGACGCATTGCCCCGACCATTGATATAGCTAGAATTTCTTGCTCTTTACGATTAAGTTGCCACTTAGGGTAGGCGCGTTGACAGAGACCGATTAGCAGCTGTGCAAAACCGTCAATATAGCGATAATAATGCTCATTAATTTCTGGACTGATACCCTCTAGTTCTACCATGCAAACGCGTGCAATACGTTCATCTTCGAGTAGCAGGAAGTAGGCATCAAGACCTGCTCTCATGGCATTTATGGCATTGGTATTGTTAAATTCGGTAGAGATCGCGAGCAAGACGGTATTACCGAGTTTATTCATGCAATGTTCATAAACAGACGTTAGTAGCTTTTCAAGACTACCAAAGCTTTCATAGAAGTACCGGTCTGTTAGCTGTGCCTCTTTGCACAAGCTTCTGACAGTCGCATCCCGGTAGCCAGTGGTACCAAAAATATTTAAACCAGCTTGCAGGAACTGCTCTTTTCTTTGTGTTTTACGCTCAGCGAGACTCAAACCACCGTAGGGTCTGCCTGGCGTGTTTTCTTTTGCCATGATTTTTTATGATCTTTTTAAATGGGTGTTAATTTTCGTCATTGGAGCGGTTTTGTGTACTAAAGTAAAGGTTTTATTGGGCATTAAATAAAATTTGACGTTACGTATCGTCAGAATGTAATATGATTCTGATGTTGCGCGTCGTCAGAATATTTGTGTTTAATTATTAGAGGTGAAGAATGAAGCGAGAGTATAAAGTCATCATCATAGGAAGCGGGTTTGGTGGGCAGTTATCTGCTATGAATTTGATCAAAAAGGGTATAGATGATTTCTTGATTCTTGAGCGGCGCGACTTCATGGGGGGGACCTGGTGTCAGAACAACTACCCCGGCGCGGCGGTTGATGTGCCATCGCCTCTATACTCTATTTCTACTGAACCTTATGACTGGTCACAGCTTTACGCCGGAAGAGCACAGTTACAGGATTATGCTGACCATGTTATCTCTAAGCATGGTTTACGTGAGAAAACAGCAACCAATACCAATGTTAGTAAAATTGCCTGGAATGAAGAGACGTCTAAGTGGGATATCTCTGTCGAAGGACAGGACGCTTATCATGCGCAGTTTATTATTAATTCTTCTGGGCCACTAAGTACACCTGTAATTCCTGATTTCAAAGGCAAAGATGATTTTAAAGGGCGGTCATTTCATACTAATAATTGGGATGAATCCTATGAGCATAAGGGCAAGAAAGTCGCTATTATTGGCAGTGGTGCCAGTGCCGCACAGATTATTCCTGAAATCGCACCAGAAGTAGAAGAATTAAGTGTTTTTCAGAGAACACCACATTGGGTTATGCCGCGTAATGACTATATATTCAAAGGTTGGCAGCGTGCATTGCTAAAGAAAAAATGGGCTTATATGGCTTTACGCTTATTTATATATTGGTGCTACGAGTTTCGTGTTCTAGGTTTGAAGTACTCTGACTTTTTGTTAAAAGTACTGGCAAAAGATAAAGCAGAAAAACTAATTAAACAGCAGATAAAAGACCCTGAGCTCAGAAAGAAAGTGCGGCCGGATTTCACTATTGGGTGTAAACGCGTCATTCTTTCAGACACATTATATCCTGCATACTGTCGTGACAATGTGACCTTGTTTGATAAATCAAATGGCATTCAAGAAATCACTGAAAACGGTATTCGTACTCAAGACGGCGTAGAACACCCTCTCGATTTAATTATCTATTCTACCGGTTATGATGCGACCGATGGCGTGATCTCTTATCCTGTTATTGGTCGGGATGGGAAAACCTTGGCGAGCTTTTGGGCAGACTTTCCACGCGCTTATTTGGGTATTTCGGCACCGAGTTTTCCAAATCTATTTGTTGTGACAGGTCCAAATACAGGGATTGGCCATACCTCAGCATTGTTCGTTATAGAGTCTCAAATGACCTATATCATGGATTGTATTACGACGTTGGACCGGAAAAATCTGAATACCATCGAAGTGAAAGCGGCAGCGGAAGATAAGTATACCAAACATATCCATGTTGAAATGGCCAAAACAGTCTGGCAAACAGGCGGTTGTGACAGTTGGTATAAAAGCAAGAGCGGTAAAGTGATTGCGATGTTTCCCGGCTTCAGCTTTTCCTATCGTCGATTAGCCAAAAGACTCAAACATGACGACCATATATTGAATAAATAAATTGCCTTCAGAGAAGAAAAATAAAAAATAGCACTAATATTGGAGATAATTAATGAAAGATTTTAATCAGAAAATAGTGGTGATCACTGGCGCTGCCTCGGGGATGGGGCGGGCATATGCTATAGCTTTTGCCAAAGAAGGTAGTCGCTTGGCATTATGTGATTATGATAAGTCAGGTTTAGACGAAACTGTTGCTTTAGTCTCACGTATTTCAACTCTAGAGGCCTGTGTGGGTGTATTTGATATATCTGATGAGCAGGCGACCTTTGATTTTGCTGCACGTGTAAAAGATCAGTTAGGTGATGCGCATGTCATTATTAATAATGCGGGGATAGAAGGTAAGGGCAAACCCGTTTGGGCTAGTAGCGCTAGCACGTATGATCGAGTGATGGGGGTTAATTTCTTTGGTGTGGTGAATGGTACTAGGGCTTTTTTACCGCAACTGATGGACAATGATAATGGTGTGATTGTGAATGTGTCTAGTATTTTTGGTTTAGCCGGAATACCAAATACAGCTGACTATTGTGCTAGTAAGTTTGCAGTTAGGGGCTTCACTGAATCGTTAATGGTGGAGCTACAGCAAAGTAATATTCAAGTACATTTACTGCACCCTGGTGGAATTAATACTAATATTGCTAGAGAAGAGCAGAGTAAAGAGTTTGCAGCTGAGTTTTTAAAAACGTCTCCAGATGATGTAGCGAAAATTTTAATTAAAGGCATTAGGCGAAACAAGGCAAGAATTGTTTATGGTCATGGTGCTCTGAAAACGTGGTTGTTTGTCAACCTGTTACCCCTAAAGCTAATTCAGAAAGTAGTCTGGTCAGAAATGAAATCAGTTATCGATTTAGATGACTATGCAATTATTCAAAAAAAGTAAAAGGATATTTAATGAAACACTTAGAAGGTAAAATTGCTGCAGTCACAGGGGCTGGTTCGGGTATCGGACAAGCGCTAGCAATTAACTTAGCGCAAGCTGGCTGTCATTTGGCTTTGTCGGATGTAGATGAAAGCGGTCTAGCTGAGACTATCACCTTACTTGAGTCCTATACGGTAAAGATCACCTATCAAAAACTGGATGTATCAAAAAAGAAAGATGTCTATAAATGGGCCGATAAAGTGGTAGCTGATCATGGCAAGGTCAATTTGATCTTTAATAATGCCGGTGTTGCTTTGTCTGGAACGGTTGATGCCTTATCCATAGAAGATTACGAATGGATTATGGGTATTAATTTTTGGGGGGTGATTTATGGCACTAAAGCATTCTTGCCATACCTTGAACAGTCAGGTGAAGGTCATGTAGTGAATATATCGAGCGTATTTGGTTTAACCTCACAGCCATTTATGAGTGGCTATAATGCCAGTAAATTTGCGGTTCGTGGCTTTACAGAATCGCTTAGACAAGATCTTGAAATTACCAATTCAAATGTCACAACGACCTGTATTCACCCAGGCGGAATCAAAACCAATATCGCCAAGTCTTCGCGTATGAATAAAAGTGTAGAAGCGATTACCGGTTCAAGTAAAGAAGATTCACTCGTTGAGTTTGAGAAGATGTTTATTCATACGCCTGACAGTGCCGCGAAAACAATTATTAAAGGTGTTCGAAAGAATGCTCGTCGCGTATTAATTGGTGTTGATGCCAGGATGTTTGATGCGGTTGCCAGAGTGTTTCCTACTGGTTACCAATGGCTATTTACCAAAGCGGTTAAGTGGCGAAGTAAAGCGGCGTAAGCGATACCTTTCTCGTATATTAGATGTGTGTTTACGTTATACTGCTCAGAATTGAATAGGTAATTCAAAAACGGATCTGGGCTTAGTATGAACATGTTAACCGTATGGCTCGGCATTGCGCTTGGCTTTGCTGCTATTGTAGCGTTGAGCTGGTTTATAGTTGGAAAGTTAAGCCTATTAAAAAAACATAAGCAGACCGAGCAAATTATTGCCCTCGAACAGCAAAATAAGAAAAACTCTTTGGTCGAAAGTTTAAGGGTGTTGGCGCGCACCATGATCGATGGCCAGCTTGAGTATTCAGAGGGCTGCATCCGCATAAAAGTGTTACTGGATCATCTCGATGCAAGCCTGCACAAGCGGTCAGAGTTTAAGGTTTTTGAGGTGCTGTATCTTGCGACAGAGCACATGCCAACCCATGAAGAGCGTAAAAAAGTGGACAAACGCTTTATCGAAAAAATGGATCAGCAGCGTTTTGAACTAGAAAAGCAGCACAGAGAGGAAATTTTGCAAGCCGCAAAAGCACTGTTAAGTTACCTGCAATCTAGCTGATCAGAATAAACATTTCCCTAGATAGCTTCTTATTCAATGTATATCTTCTAACACGTGTACCTTGTACTTTTAATATCCTGTCCTAAACTCTTATGATCAGGTTTCTCCTTGAAGTAGCTTACTTCATTGGCCTGAATGTTTTGTTGATTCACTAACAATTTAGCACTTTATCACGGGGACTACTTTCGTAATGGAAGACCGAATATTTGCTCGACACTCAGTGCCAACGTTCAGGAATTGTTATTTCCTACAGGTAGTATCTTTCCTTAGCCTTTTATTTTCTCATTCGCTTGCCTTAGCGTCAGACAGTCTTCTCAATGATTGGGAATTGACTGGTTTTGGTACCTTGGGCTATACGGATACATCAAAATATGATGACCTTGTTATCAAACGGAATATCACGCAACGTAGCAAAAAAATTGAAAATGATGGTTGGTTACTGGATTCAAGCTTAGGTCTTCAGGTCAGAAAAGAGCTCGAGCTGGAATGGGATGTAGTCGGTCAGTTTGTGGCCAAAGAGAAAGTCAATAATAGTCTTGAAAATTCCATAGAAATGGCTTTTTTGCGTTACCGTTCAAACGATGGCTGGAGCTTTCAATTAGGACGCATGGTACTAGATACCTTCTTACTCTCTGATCATCGCGATGTTGGTTATTCCTATCATACTGTTCGTCCCCAAGCCGAGTTTTACGCCTGGATTCCTTTTAGCCACTATGATGGTTTTAAAACAAGTATCGAATTTGGCGACTTTGACAACCTTGTTCGCTTTGAAGCTTTTGCAGGTAAAACAAAAGCAACGGTCAATATCGGTTATCTTGATACCCCAACATCTTATAATTATGTTAAAGCGGCACCTATTATTGGAACGGGGATAACCTGGGAAACAGGTGACTTTACTTTACGGGCTTCGATTGCACGTTTTCGCTTTACTCAAAATACAGCTGCTAATAAAGATTTATATGAATCTGTAATTCAGTTAGAGCAATTGGGTTGGGCTGAGTCTAGAGAGATAGCTGATGCTTATGCGATTGAAGGTCGGAGGGTTACTTATAGTTCTATTGGCTTTCATTGGACGCCTTCTCATTGGTTGTTTCAAGGTGAGGTTAGTGATGTCGAGGGTGAAAATTTTGGCAACTATGATGGCCAAAGAGCCTATTTACAAATTGGTTATCGTTTTGGTGAATGGCTACCACATATGGGATATTCTTATTCTAGAGATGAAAGGGATTTTCCGTTTGACCGTTTTGTATACCCGGATGGCCATCCCGCATCAATATATCAACCTGTTCTTGATGGCGCACATGTACTACTGAGTGACAACTTAAGTTCTGCCATTATGGATCAGCGCTCGTTTACTTTGGGGGTTCGCTGGGATTTTGCTTCTCAAAAAGCTCTTAAACTACAGTGTGACTTTGCTACCATTGATGATAATTCTTTAGGTATATATTCCACGCCCGATACCATTGATGGCGAGAAAAGAAATTGGGAAAAAGCTTCGCGCTCTTGGTGCTCAACCACCTTCGATTGGGTGTTTTAATATGAATCATATTAAAGTACTTCTCACCCTAATATTGATTAGTTATGTACCTTCGTCAGTGCTGTATGCATCTGATAACTTTGGAGCTATTCAGGTGATTGTGAATGCTAACTCTGACGTCACCAGTATGACGAAAAAACATGTGATGGCAGTATTTTTAGGGCGTTCGCGTACGTTTCCAAATGGAAAGCCAGCCAAAGCTCTTGACAACAAAATGGGTTCATCAATACGTGAATATTTTTTTGAAACGTTAACCGGAAAATCAATCTCTGATATAGATGCTTACTGGGCGCGTTTACGTTACTCAGGCAGGGCATCTCCCCCGAAAGAAATAGATAATATTGATGAAATATTGACTGAAGTTAGTCAAAATGTTGGTGTCATGGCCTATGTCTCAGGGCAAAATCCAGAAGAGCTTTCGAAGCAAGGAATTGTCGTCGTTTATACGCTTGAGGCGAATTAATGCGGCTTCGCCACCTTCGTCATCTTCAGCACTATGTCGCAATGATCATGGTGAGTAGTGCCTTAGTTTTATCGGCTATATTTAGTGTTATTGCATATCAGGTTAATCAAAGGGTTGCCATAAACGACAGTGAGCGTCAGGTGGAAGGCTTAATGGCTGCTGTAAAGAATACTGCCTCTGCTGCATTATTTTCATCAAACGAAGCCGTTGGTATGGATGCGGTAAATGGCTTGTTAGGTACAGAGGTTGTTTATTCAGTCACGCTTGAGGGCTTTGGTGATGACTTTGGGCCTGGACTCAAATTAACTGGTATCCATAAAAATGGTGGCGCGCCGATGAAAACCATCATCATGCCGCTAGAATCAATTTTTGATCATAATGACATCTTAGGTGAATTGCGTGTTACGCCCAATGAGCTCTGGGTGAGCAAGCGAACACATACGACGTCAATCCCTTCTATCTTAGGTCTTATATTTGTCATCTTTTTCGTCTGTTTTGTGTCTGCGCAAGCATTCAAAATTCGGATATCTACACCCTTGGTGAAAGTTAGAAAAGCCCTGAAAAATATCCGTGCCAATAGTGATAAGCGCTTGAGGTTGCCGCCGCACCTACAGCTCAATGAGATAGGTGTATTGGTTGATGGCTTTAACGAATTATTAGATGAAACCAATGCTGCCTTCAAGGTTGAACATGAGTTGCGTGATGAAATGCAAGAGGTTCAAAAGCATCTCGAACAGGCGAAAGCCGACGCAGAGAAGGCAGCCCAAGCTAAAAGCGATTTTCTGGCGACCATGAGCCACGAGATACGAACGCCTTTATCTGGTGTGTTGGGCATGTTAGCTTTTGCCTTAAATGACCCTCAGGTATGTAATAAAACACGAGATCAACTCGACATTGCTCAAAGTAACGCCAAGGCCTTGTTGACCATTATTAATGATATTCTTGATTTTTCAAAGATGGAGGCGGGTAAGTTAAATATTGAAATAATTGATTTTGATTTACGCAAAGAGATACAAGCTGCCGTCGCTGTTTTCATCGGTATGGCGGAAGAAAAGCAGCTATATTTTAATGTTAAATTTGATGATGACGTACCGCTTTATGTGAAGTGTGATCCCACACGAATTCGACAGGTGTTGGTCAATTTGATTGGAAATGCAATTAAGTTCACTTCCTCCGGCGGGGTAAATGTTCAAATTAGTATGCTGGAGCTATCGAGGTATACGGTTCGCTTATGCTTTTCTGTGAAAGATACCGGTATCGGTATTCCAAAAGAGGGTATCGGGAAATTGTTTCAGAAATTTGAACAGGCTGATGCGTCGACGACACGTAAGTATGGTGGGACTGGTTTAGGGCTGTCGATATCAAAACAACTGATTGAAGCTATGTTTGGTTTTATTGAGGTGCAAAGCACGCCAGGGGAAGGTTCTGTTTTTTATTTTGAGTTACCAATGGGAAGAGCAAGCGCTGCAGAATGTGATGAGAAGCTCAAGGCAAATGATATACATACTCATAAGCTTCAAGTCTTATGCGCAGAAGATTTTGAAACAAATCAGGAAATTATTCGTACCTTGCTGGAAGGGATGGGGCATGATGTAGAGATTGCGGAAAATGGTGTGCTTGCTTTGGATAAACTGGTGAGTAGACACTTTGATGTTATTTTAATGGATGGTCGCATGCCTGAAATGGATGGTTTAGAGGCTACCAAGCATATTCGCAGCGGGCGTTGGAAAGAACAAAAAGTAGAGCAGTCAGATATCAACATTGTTGCGCTAACGGCTAATGTTACAGATGAGGATAAAGCTAATTTCTTGTCGGCGGGAATGAATCATTTTTTGAGTAAACCGATTGATGAAGTAGCGCTTCATAAATTGCTAGCAGAAACTATCGAGGAGTTATTGGCTAAAGGGCAAGCTCTAATGCCCTTGGTGCGTGCGACTACTAATGAGCTAGATAGTTTGTTTGATGTGTCGCAAGGGGTAGACAAACAGGTTACTGAACCAACGAGCTTACCGAGCGAGTTGGTGGCTGAAAAACTACACTCGGTATTTTCGAACTCTCTTCCTCAGAGGATAAATGAGTTGGTACAGGCTATTAACGCAGAGAATTTTGAGGAGTTAGGTCGGTTGTTTCATGGGATAAGAGGTAGTGCCGGCTATTTGGAAGACCCTGAGTTGCAAGCGCTATCTGAAAAATTAGAGGGATTGTCTGATCAGCATAAAATTCGCGAGGTGAGGGCCTTGTTTGATGATTTTTTAGTCCGCTTATCACCGTATCAAACTATACAAACTGGGGACGATCATGCAAATAATGGTGGTTGATGATGATGATGTTTCCCTTTTTGCGCTTTCTAATTTATTTAAGGAAATGGGCTTTTCAGAGGTTTTGGAGTTTAAAGATGGCCAAGAGGCTTGGGATTACCTGAGCGTTAATCCTCTACCGGTATTGTGTTGTTGTGATGTCCGAATGCCAAATATGTCAGGTATTGACCTATTGCGGAAAGTGCGTGCAGATGGTTCGCTCCAGTCACTTGCTTTTGTTCTTGTTACCTCAGGAAAGGACCGGGATACAGTCAGCGCAGCAGTTTCTTTAGGGGTGAGTGGTTATATTGTAAAACCTTTTAATACAACTGAAGCGATTCAGAAGATAGAGGATGTTCTGTGCACTCAATGGCAAAAAATAGCAGAGCGGCCAGAGATGACGTTAAAACGCTTATCGATTACGGCGCCTAAATTGTTAAGTTATTATGATGCCTTTAAGCTTCAAATAGAGCAATTGCTTACCTTAAGTGAGTTTACGTCAGACGCCTTAGATATTCCTAATTTAGATGTTCAAATTCAGGCTATCCATAAGGGGTGTTTAACCCTGGGTTTATGGCATTGTCGAGAGCAGCTTGATCTACTTCTTAAGCGTGCCGATAAACAGGCCTGTTTAGAATCCTATCTTTCATCTATTTCTCATGCCGTTAGTTATCAATCTGGTCAATTACATAAGTAATAGCGTGCTGGTCTTCTATTAATTGAAAAAAAATATACTCAGGTTACAATCGCCTTTCTAAAAATTTAGTCGCACCGTTTTCCTTGGTAATCACACTGAATGAAATTGTGTGCAGGTTGAGTGCTTATAATTGAGCGAGTTAGTATTTCAAGATGATAAACAGTAATGACAATAGTAGTGGAATGACTAAAGTGAAATCCACGGTCAATATAGGTTTGTGTAATCCTAAAAGCCCCACCAACGTAGGGGCAGTTATGCGAGCTGTAAGTTGTTTTCAAGCAAACGATGTGTTTTATACTGGCGAACGTTATGATCGAGCCGCACGCTTTTACACCGACACTCAAGACACTGCCCTAAAAACGTATTTAGAAGAAGTGACGTGTTTGCTAGAGACTGTAACTGAAGAAATACGAGTCGTCTGTGTCGAACTGGTAGAGGGCGCTATATCATTGCAGGAATTTGAACACCCTCAGCATGCGCTTTATATTTTTGGGCCGGAGGATGGCTCGATTAGTCAGGACTTGATTGATCGTGCAGATGATGTGGTTTATATCCCGACAGTAGGTTGTTTGAACCTGGCGGCGACAGTGAATGTTGTTCTCTATGATCGTTCACTGAAGTCTGTCGACGAGGGTGCAGGTAATTCACTCATTCGTAAAAGCCGAAATAAGCATAATCGCTTAACCATTAAGTAGTGGATTATGAACTTTGAGTGTCAAGATTTACGGCTTCACTCAATATCAGCATGGCATCTATGGCTCTGGGAAAGCCTAAATAAATACTGGATAAAGTCACTATTTCAATTAATTCTTCTTTAGACATGCCCTGTTGTATAGCGGATTCAAAGTGCCCCTTAAGGCGCTCAGAGCCCAGGCTAATTAAAGCTACAATCGCAACGACTTCTTTTGTGTTCTCCGTCAAGGTCGGTCTTGCATGTACTTGGCCTAAACAGAACTCTGAAATCATTGACACAAAATCGGGTGAAAATGTACTTAGGGTGCCAATGACATCTCTACGATCATGGGTTTGTGCTAAGGCTTCTGCATTATTGTTTTGAGCTTGATTCGTGTCGGTCATGATTTTTGCTATCCTCACTGGTCAGAGTGAATTATATTGAACGAATGACGTTACTTTATGTCAGATTATGGCTGGGAAAATGGGATAAAGTAATCTAAATCAATAGATGTTAAAAATATAGTGTCAGTTAACTTATTAAACGGGGTTTATATCTTTACTGCATGAATTCATATGAAGTTTTTGTACAGAGCGCCTTCTGCATTTCGACAAGGGTCGCTCGATGATTCTACTTTTGTATCTGGTATATCAAAATACCGATTATATGCTGCTAAAAAACAGAAAGTTTATTGATACCTTCAAAGAAGCATTCATTAAGTAGTTATTCGTTGGAGCGTTTTAGGCTGCTGTTCTGAGTGCTATTTTATTCATCTTTATATTTGTCGGCTATTTCTAGAAATAGATGTTCGTTGTCTAAAAAAACTTGCAGCATGGTGGGGTCAAAATGCGTGCCTTTGCCTTCCAGCATAATTGATCTGGTTTGTTCGTGTGACATAGCATCTTTGTAACAACGCTTCGACATTAAAGCGTCGTAGACATCTGCTACGGCCATCAGTCGAGCTGCAAGAGGAATGTCACTGCCGGAAAGCTTTTCAGGGTAGCCTGAGCCATCCCATTTTTCATGGTGTGAATAAGCAATTTGCTGGGCGTACAGAAGGAATCTGGAGCTACTCTTGTGAATACCATCGCAAGCGTCTCGTAATGCATCTCCGCCTATCGTAGGGTGTTGTCTCATAATAACCCATTCTTCTTCGGTCAGCTTACCTGGTTTAAGAAGAACGTGGTCTGGAATGCCTACTTTTCCAACGTCGTGTAAGGGGGCTGTTCTAAACATGCTGTCAATTGCTTCATCATCTAGCTCGTCACAATACTCTGGTAAGCTGCGCAGCAAAGTGCCTAGTATTTTTACATATTCTGCGGTGCGAATGATGTGATTACCGGTTTCTTTGTCTCGTTTTAGCGCCAGGCAAGTTAATGCATTTATGATCACTGCTTGGGTGCTGCTGATTTCTTCGGTTCTTTCTTTAACTTTTTCTTCTAGAATTTGATTTTGATGAGATAATTCTTTTCGTGCATTGCATAAAGTTAGTTGAGTTTTGACTCTAGCGCGGACGATAGGGGCTGAAATCGGTTTGGTGATGTAATCTACAGCGCCTTTCTGTAAGCCTTCGGCTTCATCGCATTCTTGATCTAGCGCGGTGACAAAGATAACCGGTATATCAATCCAATCTGGATGTTCATTGACTTGTTCCAGAACTTCAATGCCAGACATTTCGGGCATGTTGACATCTAGTAAAATCAAATCAATTTCATTATAAGATTTTTTTAGTTGTTCTAAAGCTTGTTTGCCACTAGTAGCAATTCGTAGTTCATAAATAGGTTTTAATACTTCAACTAAAAGTTTGATATTAATGGGTGCATCATCAACGATCAGAATAGATGATTTTCTCATATTCACTAATAACCTATATAGAAGTATTGGTCTAAGTTTAAAAGCGGAGCCTTATATAGGTATAACAGGTGTTTTCGATTTTTTCCATTTATAAGGTGCTAATGAGTGCTTGTTTTGTATTTTGAAGCTCGTCGATAAAGCAAGGCACACCTGCAATGAAGAGGTTGTTGGCGTCTCTTTATTTAGCCATAAAATTTAGTAGGGGAAGAACTGGTAGTTATAATTTATTTTCAAAAATGGTTGTTGTTACAACTTTACATTTCTAATTGTCAATAATATGATGTTTAAAACAAAATAACCAATGTATTAAAGGATTAGTTTGTCTCTGCTTTTATTAGAGGGCCTCAAGGATTGAGGGCGGCAAAGCTTGGTTTGAAATATTTATGCTGAACTTCGACGTACGACATTGGTGGCTATGTTTTTCGACGATCAGACAGCGTCCTCCTATCCATATGTTGTCTGGTTGTCGTTTTTTATCAGTTTTGGTGATTTACGTTTTGGCGATCAGTCGTTCAGTTTGTATCCATTAATGTCGACTGGTCGTCTTTTTTTGGTTTTTATTAGCGTAAAAAATTCAATTGGGTGCTTGTTTATTCGTCGATTGTCCCCATATTAGCTTTCTTATTGAGTTTTCAGCATTACGACCACCACGGAGTTTTCAAAATTGAAGCTATCTGAACAGATAAAGTCAGTGATAGATCAAGATCATATGAGTGATGATCAGCTTGAAATATTTAAAGCGCATCTATTGTCTGAGAGAGAAGAAATTGCCCAATTCATTCAGTTTGATACTGAGCAATTAAAGGGCGGCCAAGAAAAAAATTCTGATGAGGCTGATGCAGCCAGTCAATTTGAAGAATTGACTTTGACGATAAATAATCGAGAGTCTTTATTGAGGCGTTTAGCGTTGATTAATCGAACCCTATCAAATATTGAGAATGGAGATTATGGCTTTTGCGACGAATGCGGTATAGAAATCAATATCAATCGTTTGGTTGTCAATCCTACTTCTAAGGCTTGTATAGATTGTCAGGCAGTTTCTGAGAGAGTGGGTCAAGGGTATCTTGCTAATTCACAGTGATTAGTCGTTGTAAGTGAGTAAGTAAGCTAGAAAATAAATCGCATGGAATACGAATAAATATTGTATTCCATGCGACCAAGTTGACTACCTGTTAGTCAACTTGGACCTATAGTCTATATGTCATAACCCTTTTCTTCATGTAACGCTAGATCAAGGCCTTGAGCTTCTTGTTCTTCGTCAACGCGAAGTCCGGTAATAGCATTCACTAGTTTCAATAGAATCCAGGTAACCACTGCGGTGTAAGCAAATACACTAACGATACCGATTAGCTGAGCTTCAAGTTGACTTCCTATGGATGTGTTATCGCCACCGAAGCCATAACCGCTAAATGCACCTAATTCAGAGGCGCAGAATACACCCACCAGTAAAGACCCTAAGATTCCGCCAACACCGTGGACTGGGAATACATCTAATGAGTCGTCAATTTTTAGTTTTTGCTTAATGGTGATGGTGGCGTAAAAGCAAACTATCCCTGCCGTAAAGCCAATGACAATTGCAGCTGCAGGACTGACGGAACCCGATGCTGGGGTGATTGTACCTAATCCTGCCACCATACCGGTGACGCTGCCAAGGACAGAAGGCTTGCCGAACTTTTTCCACTCGCAGGCTGCCCAGGTTAGAGAACCTGTCGCTGCTGCTAAGTGAGTGACGATAAGGGCCATTGCTGCGCTTTCGTCTGCTGCTAGCGCGCTGCCGGCATTAAAGCCAAACCAACCTACCCATAACATACCTGCACCAGTAACGGTCATCGTCATATTGTGAGGAGGCATGGCAGTTTGAGGCCAGCCTTTTCTGTTGCCGATGACCAAGGCGCATACTAGAGCAGCAACACCTGCTGTGATGTGAACAACTATGCCGCCAGCAAAGTCTAAAACACCCAGTTCGCTTAACCAACCGCCACCCCAGACCCAGTGACAAACGGGAGCATATACTGCAAAAAGCCAAAAGCTGCTAAAGAGTAACATCGCAGAAAATTTCATTCGTTCAGCGAATGCACCGACTATCAAGGCTGGTGTGATGACAGCAAAGGTCATTTGGAAAACTGCAAATAGTGATTCCGGAATTGTGCCGGATATGGAACCCTTGGTGACGTTAGCCATGAATAAATTATTGAGATCGCCAATAAAGCCATTCCCTTCTCCAAATGCAAGAGAGTAGCCCGCAACAAACCACAGTATTGACATCAAGCCGGTTAATGAAAAACACTGCATGAGTATTGAAAGAACATTTTTACTTCTCGCTAGGCCGGCATAAAAAAGTGAGAGGCCAGGAATAGTCATAAATAACACTAAAGCGGTTGCCGTTAGAATCCAGGCAGTATCTGCGCCATTAATTGACTCTTCAGCGAGCGCTATTGAGGGTAGCAGGAGCGCCGATGATGAGATTAACCGTTTGATCATTGAAGATTTTCCTGTTGTTGATTTTTTAAATGAGAAATTAGATGGCGTCATCATTCATCTCTCCTGTTCTTATTCGAATAGCTTGAGAAATATCTGAAACAAATATTTTTCCATCACCTATTTTTCCAGTATTCGCCGCTTTAATAATAGTTTCGATAGCTTCGTCCAGCTTTTCCTCTGCTACCACGACTTGTAGTTTAATTTTAGGCACGAAATCGATGATGTATTCAGCGCCTCGGTATAATTCGGTATGGCCTTTTTGTCGACCAAAGCCTTTTACCTCTTCAATGCTCATGCCTTGTAACCCAATATCCGTTAATGCACTGCGTACATCGTCCAGTTTAAAGGGTTTAATAATGGCGGTTATTTGCTTCATTATATTTCCTGTATGTCGCGGGTTTATTGTTGTAGTGCACTATTATGGTATCTTTTTTATTATCTATTATTGTTCGCTTTATAGTGGTGCACCTGTAAGGTAATGAAATTGGCCTTTATTTTCAAATGATTATCTTGATCTGATGAAAAATAATGCAGAGGCTTGCACTTGAGTAGCACATTTTGAGTGATGATTGGGCTTTTTGTTGAGTGCAATTTAGGTAGCGAGTGGGTATTGCAGAATAGCGGGGCAGGTTAGTGAATTTTGATTATTCAGCTTTTCCAGGGGGTGTTTCATTTTCTTGGCTTGCTGTTTCTCTATCGGCTTTTGATATGTATGTTGATTGGGTTTTAGGGGCTAGCTTTGCTTTGGCTTTTTTGAGTCTTTTTTTGAGAATGGAATCCCTTTTTTTCTTTCTGTTCATATTGGTATCAACTCATAAGTAGTTAGCGCTTAAGTTTAATCTTTATAGGGTGATTCACAAGCTGAATTTTTTAGAAAGAAGCTAATATTTTTTATTGTGGCCACTTTTAATATTTTTCCCTGTCTTTATTTGAAATACAATTTTGAAGCTAAATAATAAAGCACACATTATTTAGCCGATATTGATGAATAAATTTACAGATTGTGTGGAATGCTAATTTCTACGGTTGTAATTTTTGCAAACGATTTAATGACGGACATAATGTTGATAATAAAAATGGAGAATAATAATGAAGTTCAGCCTTACTACAATTCGTAAACTTGTTGTTGCTAGTTTGTTGGCTAGCTCAAGCTATGTTTTAGCAGATTCAATTGATGCCTTTAATAATAGTTGGAGCGGTCAAGCCTTAGACTTACAAAGAGGCTTAGATGTAAATGCACCGATGATCAATAACAATATTCTGGGTACACACAATAGTTATAACTCTGAGGTTTACACTGCGTGTAACTTTTCAGTGGGTTGTCGATACCTAGACCCCCAACAAAAATATTCTGTCAAAGACCAGTTGCGCATGGGGGCTCGGTTCATAGAGTTGGATGTACATTGGACCGCAAAAATGGAAAGTCTCTTTTCTTATCCAAAGCGTTTACTCTTATGTCACGGTGTTTGTAGCCTTAATGACAAGTATGCAACTGAGGGCTTTAGTGAGGTTAGAGATTGGTTGAACGATAGCGCGAATTCAGATGAAGTGCTTATTATCTATATAGAGGACCATTCAGATAATCATCATAGTGATTTATATAACCAGATGAATAGTTACTTTGGCAGTAAAATCTATGCAAGTGGCGGCTGTGGGAATATCCCAGACAGTTTGACTAAGGCCGATGTTTTAAACGCTGGAAAGCAAGTTGTTTTATGGAAAGACGGTGGTTGTTCTAGTAATGGCAATATGTCTAGTACGGCATACACAGGTTTGGGGAATATTGGACGAATCTGGGAAGACGGCACAACACTTGGCACAATTGCAGAATTCTTTAGTGGTGGTGTTGATAGTATTTCAGCAAGTGAAGTTGCTGAAGCGTTTGCCACAGGCGGTAATATCGTCAACCTAGATGATATGGTGATGACTGATGGGCGTATCGAAGCGGCTATTTGGAGTTGGAGTAATAATGAACCGAATGACGCTGGTGGCAATGAAGATTGTGCGACTCAAGCGAGTAGTGCCAGATGGAATGATGTGAACTGTGGTAATAGCAATGCCTTTGCGTGTGAAGACAACAGTGGCTCATGGGCTGTTCCTTATACTACAACTGGTCCCTGGACTGATGGCGTAGCAGCGTGTGCGAGTTTAGGCGGAAGTTATCACTTTAGTGTGCCGACTAACAGCCAAGCGAATCAGGCGCTTAAAATTGAGAAAGAGGCTGCTGGTTATAATACCGTTTGGCTTAACTATGACGACCGTAGTACCGAAGGTAATTGGGCGGGAGTGCAGTTAGATGTGTCAGTGAGCGTTGATAATATTGCGTTTAAATCTGCTCATAATAAATACCTTGTTGCAGAGAGCAATGGTAATAATGATGTCAATGCTGACCGTTCAGCTATTGGTTCTTGGGAGCGTTTTAATCTAGAGCTACTATCTTCAGGAAGCTGCATTACTAACGGGGCAAATGTCGCTCTGAATACCCAGACGGGGTATTATTTAAAGGCGACATCCGGTGGTAATTTGGATGCCCGGGCGAGTGCAATCGGTTCGTATGAGCAATTTACATTGATCAATCATTCGGATGGTAGTGGGTGCCTAGCAAATGGCGATAGCATTTCTTTGAAAAGCACGCATAACAAATATGTTGTTGCAGAAAGTAATGGTGATGCAAATGCAAACCGTAGTGCAATAGGCAGTTGGGAGCGCTTTACTGCACAATTCTAAAACCGTTCTGGATATTTATAAACGGAAAAACGCTCTACTCAGGGCGTTTTTTGCATCTTAGGCACCCTTAAAGTGCTTAGGGCTAATATTTTCCCAGCGCTTGAAGGCGCGGGTAAATGCGCTGCTTTGTGAAAAGCCTAGCAGATACGTTATGTCCGTCAGTGATAAATTTTTTTGTGCCAGATAATTCAGGGCCAATTGGTGTCGGGTTGTATCGAGAAGGGTGTTATAGCTAGTACCTTGCTCTTTGAGTCGGCGCTTCAACGTGCTGCTGCTAATATTTAAGTTGCTTGCTATGACTGCTTGGCTGGGCTCGCCACTGGGAAGTTGATCTCTCAGTATTGTGTTTACTTGCTCAGTAATGGTGGGGGCGTGCAATCTTTTTCGGTAAGACTGTAGATGCTGTTCATGAATTTCTGACAAGCTCGTATCGGCTGTTGGTAATGGTTCAAGCAAATCTTGTTTTGAAAAATACAAGCAATTCTCTTTGGCTTTAAAATCAATGGGGCAAATAAATAAGGATTGATAGCGCTCCAGATCCTTAGGCTTTGGCTCGATTAAACTGGCCTTAATAGGCTGGATCTTTGAGCGAGTTACCCAGCGAGCAAAGCTAAAAAAACCTGCAATAGCAGACTTGATTGCTTGGGGTGACGGGGCCAGGTTGCCGGGCAAAATATCGAACACCAGCTCAAACTCACTTACAGTTTCTCTTATTTCAAACTTTAAACCTTCGGCTAGTATGTCTTGATAACGTAATAATCGATCACAGCTACTTTTTAAATTTGAGCACGACATTAATGAGTAAGCGACTATCGGGCTCAAAACGGTATTAATCTCTTTTCCAACATCAAAACCAATATTATCGTTACCCGTGGCACTGACTGCCGCATCCCATAACTCGGTGACTGAGTCTTGATCTATCATGCCGTCTCGGTCATTGAGCAGATCAATATCAATGTTTAGTGTACTTAAAATTGGGTTAACCTCGATACCTTGTGCTGTCAGTGTATCGACTATGGCCTTGGCCCAGCTACTGGGAGTTGTGCGTACTTTAGTGTTCATATTTGGTCTGTAAAGTCATTAAGTTGAACCAAGGGGTAAAAACCAGTGTGCTTTCTTTTTGTATTCTAGGTCAATCAAAACTGTAAACCGCTAATAGAAAATACACACATCTTGGAATGGGTAGCATATATGAGTGGCATGAAATCGATAGTAGAGCGATACCAACTAAGCGTACACGCACAAGGTAAACATGGCGTATTTCAATGGCAACGCCGTATGGGAGTGCATTTGGCGTTTCATCGTAACCCGACCAATATCATTATCCATGCAATATTTTCAATTTTAAACGCCTGGGCCATTTTACTGATTGCCTATCCCTTTAAATTATTTGGTTTAAGCATTTTTGGTCTCCCCATGGATATGGCAGTGGTGACCTTGTTGTTAACGTTCCTTATTTATGTCCGTTTAGATTTTTGGGGTGCTTTAGTTACGACGGCATTATTTGCCTCAACCTATCCTTTTTGTTCTCTAGTTTTTGATTTTGTGGGGCATTCAACACTGCTTATGTTGGTGTTGGGGGTTGTTCTGACGGGTGTAGCGTTTGCTATTCAAGTGTTTATTGGTCATGGCATTGCGGAGCAAGGTATTGATGACGCGATGGATAATTTCGCCGAGACGTTTGAATCGAAAAATCCAATTTATCTTACCTTATTACCGTTTTATACCTATTTGGACCTGATGTTTATGGCTGGTTACAAACCGGCTTTAGCTAAATATGTGAACGATATGACGACAGAACTGAGACCAAAACTAGAAGCCGAATTGTCAGGAGAAAACCAATGAGTCAACAAGAAACGCTATTCAGCCCGATTCAAATTGGCCAACTAAAACTAAAGGGACGTTTTGTAAAGTCAGCCACCGTTGAGACCTTATGCGATGCCAAAGGGTTTATTACTGAAGAGTATATTCAGCATTATGAAGAATTGGCGCAAGGTGGCACACCGTTATTGATCACGGGTGCTGCGAGTTATAACAGTTTCTCACGTGGTGTACCGTTTCAACTCGCTGTGGATAACGACGATAAAATACCTGGCTTACGTTTATTAGCAGACACCGTGCATCGATACAATTCAAAAATCATGGTGCAAATTTATCATACTGCGCGTCAGGCTGCCCCAGAGCCACTTGGGCGAGCATACGCACAAGCGCCCTCGTCGGTGACAGAGCCAATACTGGGCGTTAAACCAAAAGCTATGACTATTCTTGAAATAAGAGAATCGATTAGACAATATGGTGATGCAGCAGTGCGGTGTAAACAAGCAGGAATGGACGGTGTACAAATTCATGCTGCGCATGGTTACTTATTGAGTTCATTTTTAACGCCGCATACTAATCGTCGCACAGACCAGTATGGTGGTAATTTCGAAAATAGAATGCGTTTTTTATTAGAGGTTTATCAAGAAGTACGTGCTCGTGTTGGAGATGACTACCCAATCATTATGAAGATAAATGGTTCGGATGATTTACCTTACCGAAAAGGTCTAGATACGAGCACATTAGTGGCTATCGCAAAGCGAATGGAGCAAGAAGGTGTTGATGCCATTGAGGTGACCGCAGGGCATTATGAGTCGGGTTTTACATTTGAACGAGGTAATTTTAAAGGTTATACCCGCAACGTATTGAAACACGGGATGGGAATTCATTTTTCAAAAGAGAAATTGGCCTTTATGTGGTTGCTTGCGCCTGTTTTTGATTTGTTTTTTGCAAAGACCGCTAAGTTTAGTCCGGGTTTTAATTTACCTTACGCTAAGCAATTTACGGCAGCGCTTAAGGTACCGGTTATCTGCGTTGGTGGGTTAAATACGAAGCAGCAAATGCAAGATGCTATAAATAATGAAGGCTGCGATATGGTGTCGGCTGCCAGAGGCTTAGTCGCTGATCCATATTTATATCGTCATATGCAATACGATGTAGAGGGGCCTGAATGCAACTACTGCAATGAATGCTTTGCGCGTCCAGGCGTTAATCCGCTTGATTGTTACGAGCCAAGCATTAAGCGTCAACGTGATGAGATGTTAGCAAAAGAGCAGCCTAATTTAATTAAAATGCTAAACGTAGCCTGATCCTCTAAACTGGGGCAATTAACTATGCCCCTTTTAAAGGATAAAAAATGTTCAACATAAAAGTAGAACAAATCGTTGAAAAAGATATTGAAACTGTTTTTAATGCCATCACAGACCATGAAAATTATAAAAACTTTCCCGGCATTGATAAATCGATATTACTTGAAGAGGGCACAAGTGAGCGTAATGGTGAAGGTGCGTTTAGGCGAATTACGGCTGGTTTTTTCGAGTTGGAAGAGCGTATTACTTGCTTTGAAAGACCGAGCAAAATGTATTATCACATTGAATCGGCAAAACCGATTCCGATGCGGCATGACAAAGGGGAAATTATCTTAACGTCAGTGGGTGATAAAACCCGTGTTTTATGGGTCTCAGAAGGGCACATGAAGGTGCCTATTTTAGGGAACCTGTTGTTAGATAAAATAATTGAAATGAAAATAACAAAGAGCTTTCAACTTATTTTAGATGACATTGAGCAGCGTTGATGTGATTAATAAATGCGCCTACTTAATAAGGACATAAATTGATATCTAAATTGATAACTAACTAGAGAGCCTAATGCTGACAGGATTGTTTATTTCAAATATTGGCGCTGTTTTGACACTTATTTTAGGTGTGGTGGCAATATTATTACCTGAGCGTATTCAAAGCTTTGTAAGCATTCGCGCAGTTGGGAAAGAAGGGGAGTCTGAAGTTCGAGCTACTTACGGTGGTTTCTTTGCAGGTATTGCAGCTTACGCTCTGTTCTCACAAACCTCTGAAGTATTTTTAGTCATTGGTTTAGGTTGGTTGGCAGCCTCTGTTATCAGGTTACTCAGTCTTCTCAAGGGGTGTTATTCTTTAAAAAATCTGGGAGCTGTTTTTTTTGAAGGCACGATTGGAATTTTGTGTTCTGCTAGCGCTTTCTAGGTTTTAGTAGATTTGGCGTATGGTCTGACTTAGGTAAACTTGGATTTTGACATAACCATGCGGGTGCTGTTGAAGCCCAGGTATCTATTGTAGGTTTAAACCATGAAGGATCATCAAGTGTGCCGGGTTTGATGGAGATCAAGCCAGGTGCAACTTCTCCTTTTGCGAACATGGGCGTGCCACATGTTGCACAAAACCCTCTCTCTGTACTACGACCAGAATCACCGATGCTTTTATAAAACGTGGCTTGTCCTTTTTCAATCGTTAAAGCCGACTCTCGAACGAGTGCAACTGAAACAAACGTGCCGCCAGAGGCCGTTTGACATTGATGGCAGTGACAGTTGAACATTACGAGTGGTGCTTGATTACACAGGAAGGATATTTCGCCACAGGCACACTTTCCAGTAAATTCTATAGTGTTGCTCATGAGAAATTCCTTCGATTTTTGTTATTTAGGACTGCTATTTAAGTACCAAATAAGTACCAAAATCTCAGAGACGGCTGCGTACTAGAGATATATGCTGTACCGCCGTGTAAGCACTTTCTCGGTACTTCAGCGGCAGCGATTCGGAACGCAAACTGGCTTCTATTTCTGCAAGATCTTGCGCAAGCTTTTGCCGTTCATTATCATCCGGAGCTGGTTGTTGTTTACCTGATAGCCGCATATCAATCTCATGTAAGCGGTCATAATACCGATACACTCGTGACTGCATTCGCCATGCAAGCAAGGCTGGTATTATCTTAAACAGTGGCAGAAGTAAGAAAATGACGGGTAGGAGCAGCAATGCAAAACGATTAATTTGCGCCACAATCCAATAGGGGAGAGTTTTTTCCAACGGGTTGAAGCCTTCTCTTAACAGTTTAGATGCGTAAACATCTGCCGGCATATCCAGTAATGTGGTTGAGGGGAAAGGGCTCGACATCACCAGCGTAACGCGTTTGCCATGCACTTCTTTAATGGCATGCACCAGACGATTTACCAACGCGGGATGTAGGTCATCCCTAACGACTAATTTAGCGACCAAAGTAATCAGCGATACCGATTCTTTGGGGTAAGCTGGTTGATAGCGAACTGCGCCGGTGAATAGCTCAACATAATGGGCTTCGGGTAACTGACTTGCTAGCGCTCTACCATGATCAATTGGTAATAGCTGAATTGAAGGATCGTTATATAATGCTTGTAGGTAAGGTGCCGTTAATGGTACTACGAAGAATGCTAGGTCTAAGCGTCCATCAAGCAATGCTTTTGCCGCTGCTTGCCCACCCATAAAACTTTCTGGGTTAGATGTTTTAGTTGCCAGTATTCTGGCGCGGGTTAGCGTTGCCAGCTGTTTCACCACCGCTCGTGTGCCACTGCCTTCCGCACCCAGCGCCACTCGCTTGCCAGTCCATGAAAAAGGATTACCTTTCAGTTGTGCCTCTACTCGAGCAAATACCAATAGAGGTTCAGGAAATACCGCTGCCAAGGCATTAAGTTTCCGGCTTTTGCTGGTAATGCCGCCCTGAATAAGCGCGATATCCAGGCCGCTCTCAGGGTCATCCATCAGTTCGCGGTTATCATGTGAACCTGCAGTTTCAATGATGTTTAGTTGAATATTGTCTCTTGCCAATATGTCTTGGTACTGTTTAGCAAACTGGTAATAAGCACCGCCTTTAGCACCCGCAGCCATACTCAATTGATGCGGTGGAACCAAGCGCAAACCAACCACCAGCCCATACAGGATTGCAATAACAACGAGAAAACCAAGTGGATAAAGTAGCACGGTAGGTAATCGGGAAATAAACAAGGGCAATTTCATCTAAGTAGATCCTCGAAGCGTTGGTGTTATTAATAATGTTGTTATTTGGACTTGAATGATCAACCTGACGATACAAGGACAGGGTTTAGAAATAATGCATAATACTAAGGCTGCTATTATGTTCATATTCCGCTTTACTTGAAAGCGCTGAATCAAATTGTTTATAGCTAGTTTTTAATCTTAGTTGCCAGTGTTGGCTTAGGTTTTTGGATAAACCAAACTCAACTTTATGTGTGTTAAATTCAGCACCGGCTAAGTCAAATAATTTCGAAAATTCTAGTGTCGCACTCCAATTTTCGTGCTGACTTAACCAGCCGATATGTGGTCCAAGTGCGCCACGAAAACCTTTTTCAATATCATTGTCTGCAGTCAGTTCAGCATCGGCGAGGGCATAAAATTGCTGGTTTGAAAATTGATAGCTTACGCCTGCGCCACCGGCTAAAAATATACTAAGTTCATCCGGTTCACTGTCGTAACGTTTAAGGCCTGCTGAAACATGCCAGGAGGTGGGGGTGATAAAGGTATTTCTCGGTGTGAATGAGGCAATGTTAATCAAGTCTAATGATTGTAGCCGTGTTCTAGAAGGTGTTTTAGAGGGCGTGTTAGATGCAGTCTTGGCGCTATGTTTATTCTGGGATGAGGTTTCTGAAAATGTGTGGCGAAATTGAAGGTTGAACATCTCAAGACGTGCGCCCTTAAGATAACCAGGTGCGTTATCTAAGAGGTCATGATAGGCCATCCGTAAACCTATTTGTGCAAAGTCCCTGTCGCCGTCATGGCCGAAACTGCTTTCTAACCTATGAGAATTGTGCCCTTGATCATCTCTAAATTTAGGAGTGGGAGTATCATCAAATACCTTTTTTTCTGATATTTTACTGCGTGCAGATAACAGTTCGATGGTTCTTTTTCCTTGGTTCGGGCGCTTATTCTTCTTTCTGACTGCTAAGTAGCGGCCGTATTGATAGGCTAATTCAAGTGATTGTGCTTTTTGCTTCGTGTTAAGATTTTTTAGAAGTTCGGGAATGGCGATTTCTGATTCAACCAACTCTTTTGCCTTTGTTTGCAGTTTTTTATCTAGTTGATTCAATTGATGGTTCATTACATTCAGTATTGCCGGCCTGAAAGAACTACTTTCTACTAATCCCGATTTTTCAATCACCCTGACGGTATCTGAGGGTTTTACGCTGACATAGAATTGATCTGAAAAATTAAAACGCTCACTGGCAGCATCTAAAACGGTGAGTAAGTGGTACGAGCAGTTTTCAGTAAAAAAATAATAATCAAAATGACTATTTTGTATTTCCCAAACGTGTCTTACAAATTGCTCAACTTCCTCTGTGCTCAAGCTTAGCGTGTACTCCCAGACATCTCGTGACTCAAGATGACTATATTCCTTCACCTTTTGGTAATAGGGCAAGATGCTGAAAACACCTGGGTATCCGCCCGATAATCCTTTGTAAGTAAATATCAGTTCATTGTCAGCAGGGTCTGCATTAGCAGCATAATTCACAGTGTAATCAAGAAGCGGGTTGCTGCTAGAGGCTCGGTCGATGCGAATAAATGTATGGCCAAACATAGATGAAGGGCTATTCAAATAAGCGGCTGGAAATACCAGTGTCAGACTTTGAGGGTCAATCTTCGCGTGCCATTTTTGATATTTCTGGCATTGTGCTAGTTGTAGTTGTTTATTCCCAAGTTGTCTTTGAATCCAGGCATAACGAGCCGGGAATTGGCATATCGCCGAGTCGTCACTAAACGTGCTATTTTCAAAGGCCTTAATGCTTGCTTTCAATTCAGTTAAAGGATTTGTTTTGCCTTCTTCTGAAAAGAAAAAGTCAGGGTCATCTGCCTGGCTTTCAAAGCGACTGAATAAGCCTACTTGGTGGTAATGAAGCAAATGAAGCCATTGTGGTTTAAGTGCTAGGGTTTCAAGTATGTGATTATTTTGCTGTTTAGACGGTGAAGTAGGTATAGGCGGTGTCGCTGAAAAGCAGCAAGTACTAAAATTAAATAACAAAATGAAGGAAAAGCAATTAACTCGAGATAATGGCATGTTGGAGCGATATAGTTCAGAAGTAATAAAAAAGGGCCATTAATCGTTTTATTAATAACGTTATTAATGGACCCTTACTACTTGTTCAAGTTATTAACCTAAGTACTTAGCAAGTTTAGTGTTCTGGCTCATTACTTCAACAAGTGCAGTATATGCATCGCCTGAAGTTGTCAGGTCAGATACAAAAATTTCGTCAAAGTTAGCTTTAAGTTCAGCTGAGAATATCGCTAGATCTTCAGTTTTAATACCGACTAGCTCAGAAAGTGCAGCCAGAGTTTCGCCTTCGCCAATAGCAGTGTCAGCAGCGAGCTGGTCCAGGTTTTGGTCTAAGAATAAAGCGATACCATTTTTAAGCGGTCCGTTTGCATCTTCACAGCCTAAAGTGCCCGATGTCATTGCAAAAGTTTGGCTTGCTGAAGCATTTGTTGTTGCTGCAAGTACATGTTCATGCCATTCATCAGCGTGTTGGAACATAACTTTAGTACCTAAACCGCAACCAGCCGGGCCATGACCACCAGCCGCCATAGCTGTTAATGGAGCGGAAATGATCAATGCACCTAGAATTAATTTTTTCATAGTTATTCCTTGAATTAGTTATTGAGTAATAACGCATATCGAATATAGCCAGTGCTTTTCTGAAAGGCAAAGATTTTCTAATCTCAAAGTATTAAATTGTCTTTATGAGGGCGTGTACTTTTGATTCTTGTGGCTTGATGGCTTTGATCGTAGGCGTTTACCTAGTATCTTAGGTGCAGATCAATAAATATAACTTACAACTGGGATTAAAACGATAGGAGAGAAAAAAATGATTGGATACACCATGGTTGGCTCGAATGACCTTGAAAAGTCGACTTTGTTCTATGATGTTTTGTTTGCCTTGTTGGGGGTGAATAAGTTACATGGAACCGATAACTTTATTGCATGGGGTGAGAACCAACAAAATCCTATGTTTTGTATAACCAAGCCCTTTGATGGTAAAGAAGCAACCGTAGGCAACGGAACAATGATTGCTATTAAAGCAAACAGTCAAGATGAAGTATGTTCTGTACATAAAAAGGCGCTAGAACTTGGCGCTCACAATGAGGGCGAGCCAGGTTTGCGTCTGGGTGGTTACTATTGTGCTTACTTTCGTGACCTGGATGGCAATAAGCTAAATATTTATAACTTTTCTAGTAAGTGACAAGAAAGATATAATTGCCAGCCAATATAAGGCTGCTCTACCGTGCTGGCTATTTCCTGCACATTGAGGGCAGTTTAAACATAAAATAAGGAAATACATTGAAGCATTTTGACTTTGGATCTCTCGTAGTAATTTTAATAACCTTTGTACTTTATACCCGCCACTCTGAATATTGGAGAACCACCCTATAGCCATCTAAATCTTTAAAGGTTTTACCATGTTCATCCCAATAAGGATTGTAAGACGGTACTTGGATAAATCCTGAGGATTGTAGCCGGAAGCATGATTGCTCCCATTCCTCTTTATCCGGGATGTAGAAAACTAAAAGGTTATCGCTGGTAGGTGCTTGACCGACAGAAATGCCACGATGGTGTGTGAACTCTAAATGATAATTTTCTCTTGGATTACCAAGGATAATGCCATCAAACCCCTCATGATTTTCAAACCTTGCCAGTATGTCAAAGCCCAAACCCTTATGGTACATTTCAGCAACTGAGGTGAGATTATCTGTGGGTCGAGCGATTCTTAATGTTGTCCCCTTACTGATCATTCTAAGTCCGTGTCTTTTTTGTAAGCTATCGAGTTGGACTCTAGCTTACACTATCCCTTTATTTGATGAGTATTATGTTAATGCTGATATGTTCTAAGGTTTTGGGATCTATCAAAAAATCACTTAATAGTTTGTAGGGTAAATAAGTTTCTTAGGAATGTTTGAGTTTTAGAATGAAAAAAGAAATATGTATTATTAGTTTAAGTTTATTGGTTAGTGCATGCTCGAACCAAGTAACAAATTCACCTACCTTAGATAGCGCGTCAGAATTTAACCGCGGCCTCGAAGAATATAAAGACCATAAAGGCTGTAAGGCAATGGCCGTCGCAATAAAAGATGACCGATATGCTTTTGGTTATGGGTACGGACAATACCGACAAATCAGTGCCAACAAAGGAGCTATTTCAGCTTGTGAAAAAAATAGGCTTCGGCATAAAGTCGATAAGGCTTGTGAGTTGGTCGCATTGAGTAATCAAGCGTCTCTCAAATGGCATAGAGACACTAAGTTGCTACAAAGCGTAACGACTCAAAAGCCTGACTTTAGTGATTATAATGACAGCCAATATAATATCCAATTCGGTATTCTAAAAGGGAATTCTGAATGTGAGATGGAAGCTGAGGTGACAACAAATATTCCTTATACAATAGGAAAAGAAAATCTTAAATTTGGTTATGTTATAAAACCCAAGACTACACAAAAATTTAAGCATAAAATTATTCTTTATATGCCGTCGCCTCCCGTTAACGTGGAAGGTCAAATTGCTAATTCAGCAAGTTCAGTCATGAGTGAGGGCTTAAGTTCTATGGAGTTGACGAGTGAAGGGCGTTCAATTGCTGATGCATGGCTAACCGAAGGCGACCCAAAAGGGAGCTATAGAATGTCATTATTCATTAATAATGTTCTGGCATTTGATATCTCTTTTAATGTTGACTAGAGGTCGATATAGACGGATGAATGAGGTCGGTGAAAAAGGAATTCCATCCGGGTTCGATTTATAGCAAATGCGTATTATGTCGATAACCGACTACATCGAACCTTCTGAACGTTTATTTCATAATCGGAACCACCATGAAAACGGCATTATTAATAATTGATCAACAAAAAGGCATTGACCACCCTAAGCTAGGACTTAGAAATAATCCTCAAGCCGAAGAAGTTATGTTGGGAGTGCTCTCTAGGTGGAGGCAAAAGTGGAGGCAAAACCAATGGCCAATAGTGCATATAAAACATCGTTCGAAAGATTCGGAATCTGTTTTTTGGCCGCATCAAACTGGCTTTGAGTTCAAAAACGAATTTTTACCCATTGAAGGCGAGGTCGTATTGGAAAAAACAGTCCCTTGTGCTTTCACCAATAATACATTTGAAAATTTACTCAGAGAGACCGGAGTCACTGATCTAGTAATAGTAGGTGTCGCAACCAATAACTCTGTAGAGTCAACCGCACGAACCGGCGGCAATTTGGGTTTCAAGGTGACGGTATTAGAGGATGGCTGTTACACATTTGCAAAGTATGATTACGACGGAAATCTAAGATCAGCACAGGAAGTTCACGCTATGTCTCTAGCTAATTTAGACGGTGAATATGCTGCCGTAAAGCGTGCTTCAGCGCTGTATTCAGCGCTGAAAATCTGACAGACTTCCAGAAAGCGTTTAAGGGAGAACTTAATCATGGGAGATTCGGACAAAAAATGCAGCTTAGAGAGTTAAAAGGCTTTGGTCCAAAAAGTGAAGAAATGCTTGCACAAGTGGGTATACATTCAGTGGAAGCATTTATGGAGATAGACCCATTTGAGCTGTATGCAAGGCTAAAGAAAACAGTAAAAGGTACTGGCCTAAATTCAATCTATGCCATTATTGGTGCGAGAGAAGGTCTGCATTGGCAAGAAGTTTCAAGGACGCGAAAAACAGCAATATTGATGCAACTCGATGATATGGGCTTAGCCCCCAAATGAGGGGTAAATGAATCTGTATCGCTACCTTGTTATCTGTCGAGTTTAATATTGAACACATCAGCATGACTATGGAGTTTTTTTGAAAATTAAATACCTAATACTATCGATACTTATCAGCATAACGTCAGCATGTTCTTCAACGAGTGTGCAGAATATGAGTGTTGAAAATGTCACACTACCAAAAAACTCAGTCGGTTATGCTAGACCTGCATTAGCTAACGATATGATCACTAGTGTTGATTTGTTTATTCAGAAAAAATTGAATTGCACCACTTGGTCACTTGAAGAAGTAACTGAAAGCAAAGCAGTTGACCAACTGGTATTTACCAACGACGGGCAAATTTACCGAGGTACTGTTTCAGAAAAATGGCGGCTTCAAGAATGTGGGGAAACACTGACTTTGCGCTTAGGAATAACACCAGGCCCTCAAGGGGGAAGCCTTATTAGGATTAGCAAATTATAGTGGCATGGTGTGATGGAGGGGAAGGCCTGAGGTCACCCCTTGATCTCATGGGTGACCTTTTGTTCATTTCACCCTTTGATCATTGGCAGCGAGGGTTCGGTCCCACAGCACTTACCTTATTTTGCTTCTAACATAAACTCAGCTTTGAAATAATCGATAAAGTAACGAATTTTCTTGGGCATATAATTTAACTTCTGATACATCAAATGAACCGGGACCTGAGGGATTTTAACGTCCGGTATCAATTCGATCAGCGCCCCTTCTTGCAGTTCTTTTTCCACCATGTGACGAAGCAGGAAGGTTGTTCCCATGCCGCTCTTAAGCATATTCATGTTGGCGACAAGGTCATTTGAGGTGTGCTGTTGACTAATATCCAAGTCCTTAAACTCGGGAAAGCTGGTGCGCGCTTTTTTCACAATATTTATATTGTTCTGGATGATCATGGGGAATTTGGTAAGTTCTTTTACTGTTTGGGGAAAGCCGTATTTTTCAATTGCCTCAGGCGTCGCGCAAAACACTGGCTGCATGCTAAACAGTGTAATGGCAATCATCGTCGAATCGGGCAGCGGCCCTGATCGAAACGCGACGTCTATATTTTCATCGGTCATGTTAAGCACGTCCAGATTAACGCTCAGGTTGACGGTGATATCTGGATACTTGCTGGTAAAGCCGCTTAAAACTTCAACCACTCTTGAATAGGAAATAGCGGTTGGCCAGGTAATATTAATCAAGCCGCTGGGTTCGTTAGAAAGCTCCTTTAGCTCAGTTTCGGCATTGTGCATGCGTTCTGAAATATCCACACAGCGCTCGTAGTATGTCTGACCAGCTTCGGTCACTGACAACGAGCGTGTGGTTCGATCGATGAGCTGTACATTCAACTTTTGCTCCAGCAGGCTAATATGTTTGCTGATCGCAGAGGGAGAGCGATTGAGTGTCTTCGCAGCCTCAGAAAAGCTTTTCAGCCTGACAACCTCAACGAATACATCGTAAGTATTCATAAGTAAGTGTGAGTTTTATTCATAAGTAATATTCACTTTTTGCACTTTATTCAATTATTAATAGGATTCATAATAGAGCAATACTTTAGGGTATTTCAAGCGAGATGAGTCAGGTTCGGCGACTGGTCTCGCTTTTTTCTAGGTTTCTATAATGTAGACGACATTGATCGAATGTTATCTTTCGTCGAGCACAGAACTCTCAGAAAATGACCCGCATAATACGAGAATAGGAAACACAACATGCTTTATCTTTTCTCCCTCGCGATGTTTTTTATCTTACATCTGATCCCGCTCAATAAAGGGCTTAGAAAACGGTTCACCGACCGTATAGGTGAAAAACCATATCGCGCCTTGTTTAGAATAGTGATTCTGGGAATCATTGTGCTGGGTGTTTGGGGCTGGAGTGATTTCCCCAATATCTATTTCTACGAACCTGCCTTGATCATGAAGCAAATTCATTTGTCCATTATGTTCCCTGTTGTTTACTTATGGGTGCTGGCTGAAGTACCCAATAACCTGAAACGCTACATCAAACACCCAATGCTAACGGGCGTAACGTTGTGGGCTGTCGGGCATTTGTTAGCGAATGGCGACCTGCGTTCAATGATTTTATTTGTCAGCTTTTTGGTATTTTCGATTCTGGCGGTCATAGCTGCCAATAAAAGAAATGATGCGAAGCAACAAAAAGTACTACCTCTGGGCTATGACCTTGCTGTGCTAGCCGGAACCGTTACAGTGTATAGCTTGTTGGTACATTTTCATGGCGTCTTGTTTGGCATGCCGGTTAAGCCTTATTTCATGCTTGGCTAGTCATTTTGGGGCATAATCTGATTTTGACAGTTTAGCGAATGCACCAGTTGGCCAGACGCTTGATTATATGCTTCATGAGCATGAGCCCTATCCCATGGTTGTTATGGATAGGGCATACGACCTAGTTAAAAAACCAATTAAAAAAACCAATTAAAAAAACTAAAGTACCGACAAGATTCTTGCGTTATTTGTTGTGGGGCTTTCTAAAATTGATGCCCCTATTAATCTACTTGAAATGGTCTTTAATCCTAACCTTTGTCGTACATTTATCGTCGAATTTTGCACTCTTAATGACGATGATAAGTTTCAGTGCTCCACAGAACATTACGGTTGAAGAACTTATGATTGAACGCTATTTTCCGCTGGATACTGAAACAGGATTGACTTGTGGGCGTTTGAATAGTTGAGACTGATTGATTGCTCATTTTTCCTAGATATAAATCAGATGATCAAACTAAAATAACTTGTCTCGATGTTTAAAAAGTATCGCTTTAATTTCTTTTTAAGTTTATTCAATGGCTAAATTTTTGACGTTGATAGGCGACGCTTTTCTCTTCATTAGCCGTATATAACGGTCTCAAAATCAATGACAGCCAATGGTTAGATAGATCAAATCGTCAAAAAAAACATCTGAAAGGGTTTTGTCTCTCTTTACTTTATTTGTGAGTTAATTTCACATCTTCTTTTCTAATTATTCGTTTTACTCACAAGTCCTGTAAGAACATAATTTACTCAAGGACAAGTTTTGATCTGCTTACTGCATTGTGGGTACAGCAAAACCTGAGTTTATAACATAACAATACGTGAGTGAGCAGTACCGTGAACAGAGCCCAAAAAGTTGACTTTCAGCCATCGTTTTCGCAAGACTCGGCACAAAAAGAGAATGAAGTTCGAGCTTGGATCGCAAGAAAAGAAAGCGTTTGTCCGTATGCCCCTGGGCTTGCACGATTTGTCCATTTACCTGAAATTAAATCTCTCAAAATGGAACACGTGTACTATCTGGCTCAAGAGTTGAGAGCCTTCTATGGCTCTAAAGAAAATGGAAGACGGGTCGGACGCTGGATGCTGATGCCTCATAGCGAGTGGGAAAGTCACGAAGAAGCACACGTTTATTCTGAGCGAATATTTTGGCTGCTTAATGCTGCCTACTACCATTTACTGAGAGATAAAAAATCAGTCCAAGCGGCATTGAATCAAGAGATCCAGGGCTACGACAGAGGTTATAAAGGAGAAATTCTAAACCCTATTGTTGGAAAATTACCCAACAGAAATGACGCTACCGTGCCTGCTAAAAGCCTGTTTTATACAGCACTTTCTCCACTTTACAAGAGTAAGAAATTTTATCGTTACTCCCCTCATGCTTTGTTACCATTGGTCTATGCATCCGAATTCCAAGAGCTTGCAGATAAACATCCGAAAGTGACCGAGACTGTCACTTTTGAAATGGCCTACGGCGGCTTGTTTGAATTTTTTGGCGATGAACTGGAATTAGATCTCGATGCCTTTAGAAAGGAGCTGCCGATCTGGGGAGCAATTGTCGATCGAACGGCTCAAATCATGCGGGCTTCGTCCAAGGGTTTATCTTCTCACTCTCAAGAAGTAAAAGGATGTCCCGCGACTAACTTAAGCTATTTTCGGTTGTGTAAACCGGAATTGGTGGACTCATTTTATTCAAAGTACATCGGGAAACTAGCTATTTTAAAGAGCATCGTTCGTCAAACGCATGTCAATCCAAAGCAGATAATCGCCGCATCTTTCGCAGGTAGCGGCATATATACTATCCCCGACTACCCCTCCACAAGAAGACAACAACAAGGGGAGTAATCAGGCCAATTAAAGGGAATTGTTTGGGGACGTGCCATTCTGGGCAGACCCCCAACTCTCTGCCAACTTTCTAGGTAATGGCGTTATTTCCTCACTTGAGGTCTGACTCCATCCAGATTCGCCGTCAGTCGCAGTCCCCACATACGTCAAATGACGTACCCCTTTTCGTTAAATAGCGAATACCCCTTTCTCTTTAAATTATTAATAATCTGTTCTGTATGGGCTAATGTCGATGTTGCACGTCATATGCAAAATTCATAAAAAATAATAGATTTAAGGAAGGGTAAGTCATGAAATTTAAGAAAATTATTAAAAGTATGGTCTTAGGTGCGTCAGCATCTATCTTTGCGATGGGTGCAATGGCCGCTGATGACACTATTAAAGTTGGTGTGCTTCACTCTCTTTCTGGAACCATGGCGATTAGTGAAACAACACTAAAAGACACCGTTCTTATGATGATTGAAGAGCAAAACAAAAAAGGTGGTTTGTTAGGTAAGCAGCTTGAAGCTGTTGTCGTTGACCCTGCGTCAAACTGGCCGCTATTTGCTGAAAAGACACGTGAATTGATCACCAAAGAAAAAGCAGAAGTTATCTTTGGCTGCTGGACGTCAGTATCTCGCAAGTCTGTATTACCGGTAATCGAAGAACTAAACGGTTTATTATTCTACCCAGTTCAGTATGAAGGCGAAGAGTCTTCTAAGAACGTTTTTTACACGGGCGCTGCGCCTAACCAACAGGCTGTTCCAGCTGTTGATTACTTAATGAACGATCTAGACGTGAAGCGTTGGGTATTAGCCGGTACAGATTATGTTTACCCACGTACTACAAACAAAATTCTTGAAGCATACTTGATTGCAAAAGGTGTTGATAAGAAAGACATCATGATCAACTACACGCCATTCGGACATTCAGATTGGCAGTCAATTGTTTCAGACATTAAAAAGTTTGGCGCGAAGGGCATGAAGACCGCTGTTGTTTCAACGATCAATGGTGATGCGAACGTTCCTTTCTACAAAGAGCTAGGAAACCAGGGTATTTCTGCTGAAGACATTCCTGTCATTGCATTCTCTGTTGGTGAAGAAGAATTGTCAGGTATAGACACTAAGCCTTTAGTGGGTCATTTAGCTGCTTGGAACTACTTCCAAAGTGTTGATAATGAAGCGAACGAGTCATTTATTGATAGCTGGAAGAAGTATATAAAGGATGATAAACGCGTAACGAATGATCCAATGGAAGCGACATACATTGGCTTCAATATGTGGGTTAAAGCAGTTGAGAAAGCAGGTACTACAGATGTTGACGCTGTTGAGCAAGCGATGATTGGTGTGACCGTTGCTAACCTAACGGGCGGAACTGCTGTGATGAATAAAAACCACCACTTGAGCAAGCCAGTATTAATTGGTGAAATTCAGGATGACGGTCAATTTGAAGTAGTTTGGGAAACCAGCGGCGTTGTTATTGGTGATGCATGGTCAAACTTCCTACCAGGTTCAAAAGACTTGATTGCTAACTGGACTAAACCAGTAAGCTGTGGAAACTTCAATACTAAAACTGCTAAATGCTCAGGTCAGAACTTTTAATTGAGTCTTGATAATAGCGGTCAATAATTAGAATAATAATTGATCGTTGTACCGAGTATTACTACCGGCTCACTATTCTAGTGAGCCGGTAAATTCATTTTATAAAAACTAAACCTCACGACTTGGAGCTATTCAGTGCGAGCCATAGTGATTACTTTTATGTGTTTGATAAGTTTATTAAGCAGTGTTGTTTATGCCTCTGTTGATGCGCCTTTAGGTAATGAGATGGGTAGTGAAATCGAAACACCCCCATTTAACACAGAGATACAAAACCTACTGACGGAAATGACCAGAGTAAAGCTGAACAAGGTTATACCGGTACTCAAAGCACTAGAAGAACAGGCTGCTGCTGAAAGCGTATTAGATCAAATGTTGCCCATGTTCAACACTATGCTCAATGGTGAACTCTATTACGTTAAGAAAACAAAACAGCTTGTAGCGATTAGAAAGATAGAGGGTGAGAAAAAACACTTCAGTGTGTTTAAACAAGAGCTAATCACCTCCTTGCCTAAAAAGGCAACAAAAAAAATTCGTGTTAATAACAAAGTTAGACGCTTCCTGAGAGAAACTATATCGCGCCTTCAACTATCTGCAGGCGACCCAGAATCAAGAGAGAAAGCGGTTATCTCACTATTATCCGAATTGGATGACAGTACGATAGCGACGCTGAAGGAATTAAAAGAAACTGAAGAAAATCAGGCGGTACTCGAGATTATGGCCGTGGCGATTGCCATGCATACTCTTGAACATAATCAGGATGCTGCACAAAGACTTGAAGCCGTTACTGCCTTATCCGGTAGGTTAGAACGTGAAGTGCATAACCTCCTGGTTAAAGTGGAAATCGCAGAAGAAGACCTTCACGTTAAAAAAGCCATTACTAAATCCTTAAAATTGATAGATCAACAAATATCCAATTATGAATTCGTAGATAAAGTATTTTTCGGTTTGAGCCTTGGGTCTGTGCTTTTTCTGGCGGCCATTGGTTTAGCGATCACCTTTGGCGTAATGGGTGTGATTAATATGGCACACGGCGAAATGATTATGCTGGGCGCCTATACCACTTATGTTGTGCAAATGCTGCTGCCGAATGCGATCGAATATTCTTTATGGCTGGCGATTCCCTTAGCATTTTTAGTCTCAGGTAGTATGGGCGTGTTAATCGAACGGCTGGTTATTCGCCATCTTCATGGCCGACCTTTAGAAACCTTACTCGCTACCTTTGGAATCAGCTTGATTCTTCAGCAGCTGGTAAGAACGGTTTTTTCTCCTTTAAACAGACAAGTTGAATCGCCTACTTGGATGAGTGGCACCTTAGATATAAACCCGGTGTTGTCACTGACCTTGAATCGTCTATATATTTTGGCTTTTGCCTTTTTAGTTTTTGGCTTGTTAATGCTTATATTAAATAAGACTTCTTTAGGCTTGAATGTTAGAGCGGTGGCTCAAAATCGAAATATGGCAAAAGCCATGGGTATCCGGACAGACAGGGTGGACGCTATCACCTTTGGTCTGGGCTCCGGTGTGGCAGGCATGGCCGGTGTAGCGCTAAGTCAGCTGACCAATGTTGGGCCTAATTTAGGACAGTCTTATATTATCGACTCATTTATGGTAGTGGTCTTTGGGGGTGTGGGGAATTTATGGGGAACGCTCGTAGCCGGTTTTAGCTTAGGCTTAGCCAATAAATTTATCGAGCCAATTACCGGGGCGGTATTGGCCAGTATTCTAGTATTGGTGTTCATCATTTTATTTATCCAAAAACGACCTAAAGGTTTATTTCCTCAGAAAGGGAGGGCAGCAGAATGAGCCTGAATTTGAACACACTTAGTAAATTATTTGACCGGGGCGATCAACCGGGTAGCCGCACCTTACCGTTTGTTGTGGTGTTATTAGTGGTGATGGTATTTGCATCAATAAGCAATTTAACGTTTCCAACAGACTCGATGTTTTATGTCACCACCTACACCATTACCTTATTGGGTAAATATCTCTGCTTTGCAATTTTAGCCTTATCGGTTGATGTAATATGGGGTTACTGTGGCATATTGAGCTTAGGGCATGGTGCATTTTTCGCCTTAGGCGGTTATGCCATGGGCATGTACTTAATGCGCCAGATTGGTGATAGAGGCGTTTATGGTAACGCGGATTTACCAGACTTTATGGTGTTCCTAAACTGGGACCAACTGCCCTGGTTTTGGCAAGGAATGGATCAGTTTTGGATCGCGATGATTATGGTGGCACTGGTGCCAGGTTTGTTAGCCTTTGTATTTGGCTGGTTAGCATTTCGGTCGCGCGTCACCGGTGTCTATCTTTCGATTATCACACAAGCCTTAACCTACGCCTTGCTATTATCCTTTTTCAGGAACGAAATGGGCTTTGGCGGTAATAATGGTTTAACCGATTTCAAGGATATTTTAGGCTTTAACTTACAAGAAGATAGCACCCGAATAGCACTCTTTGTGATTACCTCATTGACACTTATTTTTGTCTTGTTACTGAGTCGCGCAATTTTGAATTCTCGGTTTGGTAAAGTGATTGTGGCGGTGAGAGATAGTGAAGACCGTGCCCGCTTTATCGGTTACAGGACAGAGCGTTATAAGGTCTGGCTCTTTGTATATTCAGCTATTATTGCGGGTGTGGCAGGGGCCTTATATGTACCCCAAGTCGGCATTATCAACCCTGGCGAATTCTCACCGATTAGCTCCATTGAGATCGTGATTTGGGTGGCAATAGGCGGTCGTGGCACCTTGATTGGTGCGATTCTGGGTGCGCTGTTAGTGAACTATGCTAAAACACGTTTTACCGCTGTTTTGCCCGAAGTATGGTTGTTTGCATTGGGGGCCTTATTTGTATTGGTTACCTTGTATTTACCCAAGGGTTTGATGGGCTTTGTTGAGCAAATGAAGGCCCGTAAATTACAGTCGAAGCAGCGTAATATGCAGGAGTTGCCCTCATGAGTATATTGACGGATACACTGGAAAATACTCAGGACGCAATGCGCCGTGACCAAGTCTGGTCTTTCTTACAAGCCAAAGAAACGCCAATAGATGTGTCTAAACAGATCTTACTTTACATAGAAGGTCTATCGGTTAGTTTTGATGGTTTTAAAGCCTTAAATGATTTGAACCTTTATATAAAAGAAGGTGAATTGCGATGTTTGATTGGCGCAAATGGCGCAGGTAAAACGACTCTGATGGATGTGATCACCGGCAAGACTAAATGTGATGAAGGCGCGGTCTATTTTGGTCAAAGTTTGAATTTACTTGAAAAAGATGAAGCTGAAATTGCGCAGCTGGGCATTGGTCGAAAATTTCAAAAGCCCACTGTTTTTGAAGCGCACACGGTGATGGATAATCTTGAACTTTCCTTGAAAACGAATAAGGGGGTTATTGCGACTCTCTTTGCCAGTTTAAGCACGATTGAAATAGAGCGAATGGATGAGATTCTTGAGACCATTGGGCTTAAAGAAAATAGAATGATGTTGGCGGGATCGTTATCTCATGGACAAAAACAGTGGTTAGAAATCGGTATGTTGCTTGCTGCAGAGCCGCGATTGTTATTAATTGATGAGCCTGTTGCTGGTATGACAGCACAAGAAACTGAACGTACGGCAGAGTTACTGACTTCACTGGCGGGCGATCATACTGTTGTCGTTGTAGAGCATGATATGGAATTTGTACGCTCAATAGCACGAACGGTGACGGTCTTGCATCAAGGTTCTGTGTTAGCGGAAGGTTCAATGGATGAGGTGCAAAATAATGCCGATGTCCGTCAGGTCTACTTAGGCGAGGAAGAAGCATGATCTCTGTTAAAAAGGTCAATCAACATTATGGCGGCACGCAAATTCTCTGGAATTTGGATTTGGATATTGAGCCTGGTTCGCGCACCTGTATTATGGGTCGAAACGGCGTTGGTAAAACCACCTTACTAAAATGTATGATGGGTTTATTGCCAGTATCCACAGGAGAAATCTT
>Ga0105350_10000138_pt1 | contig 47908 bp, 44 predicted proteins | sample EN1Hudsemesocosm_FD_83506 | JGI IMG/M metagenome (GOLD analysis project Ga0105350, IMG submission 83506) | Methane-oxidizing microbial communities from mesocosms in the Hudson Canyon - EN1E Hudson Canyon | ecosystem: Environmental > Aquatic > Marine > Cold seeps | place: Hudson Canyon... | reverse complement strand
TCTTATTGCTGCTGCTAAACGTGGAGACACTGCTGAGGTAGCATTATTGCTTGATCGTGGTGCAGACATTCATGCAGATAATGATCGTGCCCTGCAATTGGCAGCGGGAAAAGGCCATACTGCGACGGTAGAGCTACTACTTGATCGCGGTGCAGACATTCATGCGCTTAATGATCGTGCCCTGCGATGGGCAGCGAGAGATGGTCAAACCGCCACGGTAGAACTACTACTTGATCGCGATGCAGACGTTCATGCGGATGATGATTATGCCCTGCGATGGGCAGCGAGAGATGGTCAAACCGCCACGGTAGAACTACTACTTGATCGCGATGCAGACGTTCATGCTTATGATGATCTTGCCCTGCGATGGGCAGCGAGAGATGGTCAAACCGCCACGGTAGAACTACTACTTGATCGCGATGCAGACATTCATACAGATAATGATCGTGCTCTGCGATGGGCAGCGGGAAATGGCCATGCAGAAACGGTTGGCGTGCTACTTACTCATTACGCACTAGACGCCAGTAACAACGTAACCAACAAAGCCCTTATCGATGATGAGGACATTATTGAGTATATCTTAAAAAACATCGCTGCCATTTCGGTAAGCTATAAAGTATTAACAAGAGTGTTTGGCCGAGAGGTTATCACCCTAGGCGTAATGCTAGATAATGATAAGCAGTTGCTATCAACCTTGAGCTATATGCGTCCCTAAGCAAACCACAGAAAAATCGAAAAACGGGCTAGTTTGAATAGCTAAAAAACAAAAAAGTTCCCGATTTTTGCGAATATCGGGAATCTTTTTGTTTTTGTACCTGCCGTGAACCTGTTAAGGATTTAGGTTGTTAAGTCCAAAATTAAAGCGATCATCACGGTATTCGGTGACTGTTTTACGTAAGTTATCTACTTCCTTAATCTCTTTTTGTTGTTGCCTGGCATGCAGTAATGCGCCACTTGCCACGCCAAGTGAGAAAAGGGATCCATTAATTAAGGCCGCTGACGGACCTTGGCTACCTAATAGCTCCATTGAAGAGCCCAGTGTTAGGATTGAGCTACCTGAGAGGGCAAGCAACTTAAAAAGCGAATTGAAGAACTGACTTCGCTTAGATCCGCTAGCAATCAATTGATCGGCAGTTTTATAAAAATGCCGTTCACGGTTGCGATACCACTGCGTTTTGCAATCATTAGGATCTTTAAGTGCTTTGGTTAAGAGATCTTCGGCGAGCTTTAAGTCTTTAAGTGTATCCATAGTAGCGAGCCACATAAATTTTGATAGAGTAACCAGTGTACTATAAACTTATCGCAGAGAGTGTGACAGGCAATAAAAATAGGAGAAACAGCTGAACTTGACAATACGCTGAACAGGTGATACTGTGGCATAACGAATCAAAGCATAGCTAAAAAAGGGAATGGAATGAAGTTTACCTATCAACTATTTATTACTTTAGTCGTCTTGTACCTTGCACTGGCTAGCTGGGGGGTTATTGAGCTCGTTCACGCAAACCAAGAAAACAGGTTTACTCCTTGGCTGTCTTTTGGTTTGGGCGTGTTGGTAACGTACGGGTTTTTATACTTAAAAAACATGCATAAAAAGATCGAGGGCTCTTAATCACGAAAAGGATGAGGTTGCAGTGCAATATCATCTTTCTTTTCATTAAAGTGCTTGCGATAGTCAAGAACATCTTTGCGAATATCGGTCGCTCTTTCTATATTTTTATCAATAGAACGTTTGGCGAGCATGGCACCCGCGCCGCCCCCGAGTAATGTCATCCCGGTATTAAGTAGACTGGTAACCACTTCCGGTTTTGCTTGATTGATAAGATTGCCAAGCGCCTCAACGCCAAAGCTTCCCGCAACAAACGCCGCGCCAGCATAGATGGCACCTTTTCCGATAGATCGAAATAAGTCACTGCGATTGGCATTGGTATTAACAAAAGAGGTTAAACCTGTATGGATCTGTTTGTCTCTTTGCTTGTAGGTGTCAACAGTGACGTCTTCAGGGTGTTTTGATTTAAATTCTAAATCTTTTCTAGCGCGTTCAAAGTCTTTTAAGTTATTCATAGTTAATTCACTTTGTGAGTAGTTTTATCGAATAGTTATCTTGAGTATAATACAATATATATAATATAATGTGATTTAGATAAACAAATACGCAATTCACAATAGATAATATGTCCTGTATATAAATGATAAACAGCAAACCGTCATGAAGGTGATGTAATGAATATTCTCAAAGTCTCAGATCTGCATAATGAATTCTATCGAGCAAAGAATGTGCCTACCCCTGATCTTTCACCGCCAGGCGATATTGATTTATTAGTTTTTGCTGGAGATATTGACAAAGGTGTACGTGGAATGGAATTTGCTATTTCTCAATCACTAAAATTTGGTGTGCCGGCTGTTTATATACCAGGAAACCACGAATTCTATGGTGCTAATTATTATAGTACGCTGCGTAAGATGGAGGCGCTAACAAAAAATAGCGCCGTGACCTTGTTATCAGACAAAGTGACTGTTATTAATGGTGTTCAATTTATTGGTGCAACGCTCTGGACAGATTATGACGTGTTCTCACGCCAGAATCGAAAGCTCATCATGATGGGTGCACGATCGATTATGACAGATTATGCCAAGATCCGTTTAGATGTAAAAGGGCGTTATTCAAAGCTCACACCGGCAGACACGGTGCGATTGCATGCACAATCAATTAGTTTTATAGAGTCAACCTTAGAAAAAGACTTTAATGGACCAAGAGTGGTAGTGACACATCACGCCCCCTCGATGCACAGTCTTGCACCCAGTGAGCGAGAAGATGACATTAGCGCCGCGTATGCATCGGATTTAAGCTTAACGATGAAACAATACGAGATCGACATGTGGATGCATGGACATACACATAGAAAAGTAGATTATAATTTAGAAGGTGTACGGGTTTACGCTAATCCACGAGGGTATCCTGGGGAGTTAGCCGCGTATAAAGAGGAGGTTATTGTCTTAAACCGAAACCTAAAGAAAAACGCCCAACCGGTGTATTAAGGTTTATGGCTGCGGCCCTTACTGCCAAAGTCTCTTTTATCAAGCTGCCCACGTATTTTACGCCATGCAATAACGTCCTTTAAGGGTAAGTGCGTCGCCCAAGAATACCAATGGGAGCGATGATAAAAACCGGTAGATTTGACTTGACTTACATCGCCATCTATCACGGCGTCAATTAAGAGGTAGACCTCTTCACCTTCCAAAGGAAACAGTCCTGATTCTACTGATATCCACTTAAGACTGTGTTCAAAGGGAATAATGGCCTGTTCATTGTCTGTGATCTGATGATAAGCGTGAACACCTTTTAAAATACGATCAACACTATTAACAAGCTCGACGTAAGAGGACTCAATCATAGAGAGCATTGATTTTTGATAGTCGATGCGTGCGTCTTTTTCACAGATCAGGCAGCCTGGTATATGTGCATGATCATGGAGATCGTTTAAATGGTCGCGCTCTAATTTCTTTAACATCGCGTAAATTCACCTATGGAGAGGGAATATCAAATTTGTATTATGTGTATATTGCATAAAGTATAGAGTAATTACAAAAGGATATCAAACGTGAAATGCGCGGCAATTGACATATGCCCACCTATATGATATCATCTTTAGGAAATCGGCGTTTCGCATGTATTAAGGCGTTCGTCATCGTTACTCAATGTTTACTCAAAGAAATCCCTGACACTTAAAGGAGAAGGAAGATGCAAGAATTTTCAACCATGGTTGCTGATCTACGTAAAGACGGGCAAGTCATTATTAATACCATAACCCCGATTGAAATTGATATGTTACATATGGCTGTAGGGGCTGCGGGTGAATTTAGTGAGCTAAGTGAACCGATTGTCGAATATAGCGAAGGACGCAGTGAGCTTGATACGGTCAACGTTCGTGAAGAGTTGGGAGATATTGAGTTTTTCTTAGAAGGGCTGCGTCAATGTGCAGGCATAGAGCGTGATGACACATTAAGTTTGGTCGGTAACTATCATGAAGGATCGTTGTCTGTAGAGCCGAGCAAAGATATCTTGGGATTTGCCTGTTACCGTTTAAGTGTTGAAGGTGGTCATCTGCTGGATGTTGTAAAGCGGGCTGCTATTTACAAGAAACCATTTGATAAAAACAAGTTAACTGTGGTGTTAAGCGCGTGTGAAGCAATTTTAGCTGTGATTCGTAATCAATTGACTATTACACGTGATGCAACGCTTCAAGGAAACCTTAATAAGCTCCTAAAAGGTGATAATGCACGTTATAAGTCAGGTGTTTATAGCGATGAACAGGCGCAAAACCGTAAAGACAAACAGCAAGAGCAAGCTGCTTAAGCACCCCTGGGTCCCTTAACGTTATAGTGGTTTTTTGTACGATGAGTTGACAGTATCGCTTCTCGGTGTATCATGTGGCGCATACGAAGTATGGAGAATGTAAATGACACAGCGCATAACGATCGATCATAAGGCGTTATTGGATCCTGAGAAACACCGTGACGTGGCGCTGCCTTTAACGCAGCTTATTCTCACTGACAACGATGCGATGCAAGCGGCACATATGCTTTCAAGTGTCTTGCTGCAGGCGCAGATCACAGGCCCCGAAGAGGCAACAGAGTTTGCACATTATTTACGTGTCGTAGGCTCCAGTCTTGCGTCAGCAGATGCAAAGGAGATGCCTACCTTTGGGGAGACGCTTCGAGTGCTTGCCAAGGTAAGTCACAATGCGGGGATGGGGCTGGATAGTGAGATCATAAAAAAAAGCAGTGGCATTGTCGTTGCGACGAACTAATCACGACAACGACAGGAGTACATCGATGGGGCAGAGTCAGGTAAAGATAAAACAATTAGGGTTAGAAAACCGCTTTATGATGGGGTGTCTTTTTTTAATTACGTGCACGGCGGTTTCAACCGCAGCCGTGACGGATATTGCAAACAACATTAGCCAGTTAGCGTATATACAATCTGTTCCCTCTATTGTGATTGAGGCGGCCCCTGAGGTGTATGCAAATGGCTTTATCTCAACCGTGATCCCGTTTTCAAAAACAGCCTGGCATTGATAATATCTGGCGCTAAGCTGAATAGCGTTGTATGTGATTTTGTTCGACGTTTAGCTTGTCTTCAAGTTTTGTGATATCGAGTTGTTTTTTTGCACGTGTGATAGCGACATACAGTAGGTGACTTTCTTCTTGCGTATAGCGTTTCGATCCTGGAAAAATGAAGTCGCCGGCAAGTTGAACGTCATTCCATTCTAAGCCTTTAGATTTATGTGCCGTGACAACCACAAGACATGGATCATCAAAATCATCCATGGTGGTGAGCATGCCTGTTAGATCGTTAGCACCATACTTACGCATAATAGTAAGCAGTGATTTAAAGTCACTGCCTTCCTCAGACTCACCATAATTTACCAGATCAGAGTAGGAGGCTATTCCATTAAAATCAGGATGCGCTGTTTTGCCTTTACGTTTAAGTTGCTCAACGGCCTGGATCTGTTTTATGAGTGCACTCTGATCACCCATAAAGCGCACGTGTGCGCCTTGCTTAAGGTGTTCAATGGCTGTTTGCATGCATGATGCATTGGTGCGACAAATAATAGCATCGGGTGACGACAACGCACCAATATGACTGGTTATCTTATTAAATCCCTGTACGGTAAATCGTGAACCTAATTGTGCCAGGACGGTGTTAGCCACCTCTGCTATTTGAGGCCCAAAACGAAAGGATTGGGAAATAACAGCCAAATCATCCGTCGAAATCTTTGCCATGGCATTACTGGCACCGCGCCAACCATAAATAGCCTGGTAGCGGTCACCGACATAAATAATTTGTGCGGCTTGTTTTTCTAAGACACCAAGGATCACATCGTTACTGTCTTGCGCTTCATCGAGCATAATATAATCAGCGTCGATGAGCGGATCAGACAGCGCCCATTTTTTAAGATAAAAATCATGCAAAACAGGAAGTTTGGCGCGTGTGTTGTCCATTTCCTTCCAGATCTTTCTCGCCAATAAAATGATGGACTCTTCGATCTCTGCGCGCACTAAGGGCTCGGTAATTGGATCAAGTAGACGTGAGGTTATTTGCTCTGGGATATGACGAACAAGGATCTTGCGATCAGCGGATTGGCAATAAGCACGAAGTGTACTTAGCGCGCAGTTAGCTAACTGGGATTCAGTTAAGGGATCACGTGCATCAGGATTAAAACAGTCGACGATCTGCTCACCATTAAGGCGATTTAAACGACGAGCATACGGCTTTCCAAAGGCGTTATAGGCCAGTGCATTTATCGTATTGCAAGTGATATGCAAAGGGAATAACCCTTGCGCCTCTTGAGCAATACTCTTGTTAAATGCAATGTAAAACCCGGTCCCGCTCATATAGGTGGCCAGTGCAATTAAGGTTGAGGTCTTACCACTACCTGCGCCAGCCTCAATTTTCAAGCTACGCTTAGTGCGTTGACCGTTAATGGCAAGCGTAATAGCGTTAACTTGTTCGGGAATGGCGGGCCAGCCACCGACAAAATAGGAAGGGCTCATGATCGCTCCTTAGGTTTTTCGATATAATAGCCCGATATGCAGGGAAGTCAATATAAATACTGTATTGATGTGCACGTAATACAACAGTATGATAAAATGTATAGAGTATCACATACACAGCTAACAGGGCTTGTTATGATGACTACAAAATGAATACTGTGACAACCGTGACAGTCCAATTTACTAAGTTCCGTATAAAGACGCATAGGTACAAATACTGTGATCAACGTCTTTATATAACCGCAACACCGTGTGCCATCGACATGCGAACACTTAATCGATACGACTATTAAATTACTTATATTATCTATAGAACTGGAGAAGACACATGGCTTTAAAAGACATGAAAAACAAAAACAACAACAATTCAGGTAACCGCACGCCATCAGAAGGTGTGGTTTTTCGTGTTGAGTCACATGAGGGCACAGGCTCTGCCGAGGCTCCCTTTTTAATGAAGGGAACGGCCGTAATGGGTAATGACGTGGTGAAGGAAAATGAAGAAATCACGGTGTCAATGAAAGCCTCCTTCAATGAAGGGCAGATCGGTGCCTTAACGAAAAATATCGGTAAAGCGCCAGGCAGCGTCTTGATGTTAGATAGCTGCTACCGAGATAACAACGGTGTCATCATTTCAGGCTGGGTAAATACCATTACATCTGAAAAAGAAAAATCAAGTGATCCAGAGTCAGAGCATCACCACCGTGATGTACTGGAAGTAACGGCAGAGGTGCCCGTTTTAACACTGGCTAATCCTGAATTAGAACAAGGTGAGCCAAAAACGATTTATTGGCGCTTAAATCAAGACACGCTTAAAGTGGGTGATAACACCTTTGATCGCAACTGGTTAAAAGCAAAAGTGGCAGCGGCAGACAAAAAAGATGTCAAAATCTATTTTGAAATGTTTGAACCTGATGCGTCACAATTGGTCACGGATAAAGAATCGTTAGCAGAAGTAATCGCCGGGCTTGTTCAAACGGGTCATAGCGCATTAATTCGCGCCTTTGATTCTGACGGTGATGTTATGACGCGTAAAGCGTATGGCAATCAAGATAATGACGCGCAGCAAACGCTAGATCGTTTAAGCGCAGATGGTATTATTTATAATGTTGATAACGATGAATTATTTTCGGGTGTGGCGCAAGGTGAAGTTAAGCTGGAAGTGATACCGATGGATCGTAAATACTATGTTGGTAAAACCAAAGAAAGTATTTTAAGCGGTTTTACTGGTGGTCGTTCTAAACAAATGATAGGCGCCTTTGGTATGGGGGACAATACAAATAGCATAGCGGAAGTGTATGCACCTGTACAAACACAAAACCCAGGTCAAGAAAACGAATGGCAAATGCCGTTAGGTGCGATGACACGTGCTGGCCTCTTTGCGGGTAGCTTTGACAACTTGGAAACGCCGCATTTTGGTGGTGCAGTGGACGCTGCGCCTGTGGCAGAGGCTAATAAAGACGAAGATGAGCCTGCGTTTGCATCACCAGGCATTGCCGCTTCTGGTAACTAAGCGTTATTGCTTATTAAACAAAAAAGCCCCGCTGGTCGGGGCTTTTTTATCACTGTCAAAAACAAAAAAGTTCCCGATTTTTGCGAATATCGGGAACTTTTTTGTTTTTAGTGGGCGCGAATATTTATCGAAGTGGAATAGGACGACCGACATAATAGCCTTGCGCATAGTCAACGCCAATAGCACCTAATAAGGAAAGGGTGGTGTGATCGGTGACGTACTCACCAACAACACGCTTACCTAATACATGGCCAATATCGGTGATCGCTTTAACCATCGCTAAATCTGTGCTGCTACTGGTAATAGAGCGAATAAAGCTGCCATCGATTTTTACGTAGTCAACATTAATGTGTTTAAGATACCCAAATGAGCACATACCGGTACCAAAGTCATCTAAGGCGACTTTACTGCCAAACCTGCCGACCGTATCAACAAACATTTTGGCAGCGTCAATATTTGACACCAAGGCTGTTTCAGTAATTTCAAAGCAGATTTTGTCAGGCGCAGAAGCCGATTCTAATGCATTGATAATAAAATCTATAAACGCGGGATCGTTAATGCTTTTTCCTGATATGTTAATCGCGTAAGACTCAACACCCTCCACTTTTTCATCGTGTGTCGCCATATAATCTAAGACTGAATTAATCACCCAACGGTCGATGTCGGAAATAAGACTGTATCGTTCTGCAGTGGGTAAAAATTCATCGGGTGGCACAATAACGCCATCTGTGTTTTTCATTCTAACAAGGACTTCATAGCGCGTGTTGGGTGATTTGAGATCGTTGAGCTTATCTTTGACCAGGCCAATGGGTTGGGCAAACAGGGTCATTCGGCCACTATTTAAAGCCTCATGCAGTGCGCGCAGTATCACCATGTGTTCGGACAGTTGATTATTGTTATCGTGTTTTTCAGTAAAAACGGACACACCGCCAGGACTGACTTCTTTGTGCTGGCGACAGATATCTTCTGCTTCTGCTAAGGCAACGGCGGGATCGGCGCCGGCATAATGCCATGAAACACCAAAAGTAACACTGACGATCACGTTGCTTTGCTCAGCCAAAGAATCATTTAATAAGGATTTATTGATCTGTAGGCATTGGGACTCGATAGTCGTGCGAACGGTTTCTGGCAGAATAATAAAAAAGCCACTACCTAAGCGGTAGATCCCAATAGTGTCAGGCATGCACTGCTCAATTAATGCCATGACTCTTTCAATGATGGCGTCACCTTGCCGATAACCGGTCGTGGAATTGATGGCTCGAAAGTGATCGATATCTGCATACACTAACGCGCACGAGTCAGAGGCCATTCCAGACAACATTTCCTCGATAAGATAACAGGCAGGTGATGCGCCAAGGGCAGCCCCTTTTATAAGCGAAGGAGGTAATGAATCATGGCTGACTTGTTTAATCATTGGGTCCCTTATAATGGGTCAGTAATGTACATGTAAAATATACATGTTACGATGTGCAGGGTCAATGGTTACTTGAAATTTCCGTGAATGTGTGTATGATGTGCAGCTTACAATACGGGAAGACGATAGATGGTGAATGAGGAGTCAGGGAAGTTATACCGTATCGATTTTCATGAAGAAAATGAAGATCGAGGTCGGGAAATAATGATCGCGATGGCGCCGGGTGAGACGCCTGTTATTAAGATGTTGATGACACACCTAAAGGTAAAAATGACATTCGCTAGCGGCGTCCAAGTTGCCCTGGCTTTTGAAAAGGGAGTGGGGATCATAAAATCAAAAGAAAAAGAAGTGATCAGTGATAAAGGGCAGGTGTATTGCTTTACTTTTACCGGTGACTCCAATAACCAGGAAGAACTGCTTATTTTTTCAGAAGATGAGCCAACGGTTGTTCGTATGCTGATAGAGCGCATGCAGATCTCTTTAATGGAAGCCAGTGCTTTTGATGTGATGCATGCCTATGAGCGTGGAGATGGTGTGATTGAAATTAATGATTCCGGATCGATTAAAGTGGACGAGACGACAAAGTCTGCAAAAGCATAAAAAGAAGTAGCCCCGAAACGAGATAGGAAAACCCATGGCACAAGGCGATGTAAACGAGCAGGCGGTCCCTCGATCGGATCTGATGCCTTCATCAAAAGAATCGGAAATGGCAGTATTGTCCTGCCTGCTTACGCACGCCAGTGTGTGGGAGAAGGTGGTATCACGTTTAGTTGACAGTGATTTCTTCTACCGTGAAAATCAGTTGATTTTTAGTGCGCTTTCCGCGCTATTAGATGTTGGTGATGCTGTCGATGTCTTTGTTTTGTCAGAGCACTTAAAGCGAGATGGTACGTTAACCCAAGTTGGGGACATTACGTATTTAACCCACTTAAAAATGTTGGGCGCCAGTGGTGAAGCAATAGACAGTTATGTCACTGCCGTAAAAGATAAAGCCCACCTTCGCAGTTTGCAATTGCTTGGAAAAGAGCTTTCAAGTGCGGTGGTAGCCAATGAAGATCCGGCAAAATTAGTCGATAAAGTGGAAGCGCAGATTGCTCAAATTAGCGAGCAAGATGGTGTGAAAAAAGGAGGGTTAGAGCCGCTCAAGGGAAGCATCTCGCGCGTCATTGATAATATCGATGAGATGTTTAATGGCGGTGGTCAGACCTTAGGTATTTCAACAGGATTTACGGAACTCGATCACTTAATCTTAGCGCTTCAGCCTGCAGATATGGTCATTGTGGCAGGCAGGCCATCAATGGGTAAAACCACCTTTGCGATGAATTTAGTTGAAAATGCGGCCATGAAAAACAAGACCGTAGCGGTTTTTAGTTTAGAGATGCCAACCGACTCACTCACCATGCGAATGTTTTCATCCTTAGGGCGTATTAATCAGCAGCGACTGCGAACCGGTCGACTTGAAGATGAAGATTGGCCAAAACTCACCAATGCGATCTCGATCTTAAATGATGCTTCGATCTACATTGATGATACGCCAGCATTGAGTGTGTCTGAGTTCAGAGCACGTGCCCGTCGCCTGCATAAAGAGCATGGTTTAGATATGATCATGATTGATTACCTTCAGCTAATGAGATCAAATGGCAAGCTTGTAAATAACCGAACAGATGAAATATCAGAAATCAGTCGCGGCATTAAAGCAGTCGCCAAAGAATTAAACATTCCGATCATTGCGCTATCTCAGTTAAACCGGAGTTTGGAGCAGCGAACCAATAAACGGCCCGTCATGTCGGATCTTAGGGAGTCAGGGGCCATTGAGCAAGATGCTGACATTATTATGTTTCTTTACCGGGACGAAGTCTACAATGATGACAGCCCAGACAAAGGAAAGGCGGAAGTCATTATCGGTAAGCAGCGTAATGGCCCACTGGGGGTGGTGCCTTTATTGTTTGAAGGGCAGTTTACCCGCTTTCATGATCTTGCAATACACAGTGATGTAAGTCATGAATATGGGCAGGCTGGCTTTAATCATGCCGATAACGCACCGCCCGTTGAGAAAACGTATCACACGAAAGAGGATCTGCCTTTTAATGACGCTTCTTCACGACCTGAGCCCTCTAAAGCGTTAACACAATCAAGTGATAAGGAGAGTGGCCTAGCTGAGATCCCACGAGATCCACGATCTGGGTCAGAGAGCGACGCGATGAACTGGGATGACGGCCCTCTATAAGGGTATTCGCTTATCTGTGGGTGCTGTCCAGCCAAAGGCAGTAAAAAGGGCATTAGTGCTAATAGGTAAGCTAGAATGACTCTCTTTTAGAGTGTTAGTCCATTCATCGCAGTTGCTGCGAACATAGTGCCCTAGTTCGACTTCGGTTAAGGTGGCATAATCTTGCCACGTCTGTAAAAGGATCGTCAGTTCACTGTCACGAAGAAGAGATAAATGCTGACGGCGAAGGGCGTGTTGCAGGCCCATCAAATCACCTTCATCCTCAAGAAGCAAATCACCCCACCCTTGAGTGCCACCTCCATTAATCATGCGAAGCATTGTGTTATAAAGTACTGGACTTGCCGGTGTTGCTACAAAACAATCCCCTGAAATTGTTTTATGTGTTTGTTTAAAGGTTGCGCGATCGGCAAGGTAGAGGAGTGACATAAGGTATGTTTGCGAGAGGCGCGAGCAGGCACGCTCAAGAAAAAATGCAATCATCTGCTCCACCTTTTGCTCGTTAACCATGGTTTGCCAACTCCAACTTAAAATTCCGAATCGGGTACACACTACACTGCAATGACATCAAAAACAAGGCCTTAAGGCCTGTTTATCATAAAGCCGTTAAGTGTAGCCGCTAAACCGCATTAAACGTCCCCGTTTTTTTAAGCCACCTTGAGGGTGGGTAAAGAACAAGATGGCAAAGAAGCCTAGCTCAGTCGTTTTTAAAACCGCTGATGGTGCGGATAACGCGGGCATTGTCTTGTACACCTTGATCATCATCTTCAAAACCACCAGTAAGGTGAGTAAGTTACGATTTAAATATCGTTAACGAATTGAACTTCAAAACTACCGATAAGGTAGCTAACGGGTGAGTCTTATCGCTCACTTTGTCCTGTAAACCTTTTGCTGACTCTCTGCAACCACCTTAAAGGTGGATGAGTAAACAGAGGATCTATAGGATCATATTTTCTGCTTCAAAACCACCCGTAAGGGTGGGTCACTCTATAGCCTTATCGGGGTTTTCCCTGTTCGGCTTTAAAACCACCTATAAGGTGGGTGAACGCTTGATTGGCTCAAAACTTTCAACTTTAAACCCCGCCAATAAGGTGGGTAACACTTAACCAATATACCTCTTTACAACGATGTAGCTTCAAAACCACCCGTAAGGTGGGTAACACGCATTGCGTCGTGTGTTGGCACATATTAAACTTCAAAGCCACCCGTAAGGGTGGGTCACTCTATAGCCTTATCGGGGTTTTCCCTGTTAGGCTTCAAAGCCACCTATAGGGTGGGTCACAAAAAATGCCGATGCTTTATGTGCAGCATTTACTTCAAAGCCACCTATAGGGTGGGTCACGTTGAACGCTTAAAACCAACGCCAAAACCGGACTTCAAAGCCACCTATAGGGTGGGTCACTACCTCTTTTATCGATTTTTGTAGAGTTAAGCCTTCAAAGCCACCTATAGGGTGGGTCACAGGGGAGCGAATTAGCGCCTCAAATTCATGTCCTTCAAAGCCACCTATAGGGTGGGTCACTGTTGTCTTTATGGGCAAAACGCCGATAAACACGACGTTTGCAGCGCAAAACGCCGGTTTACCCTTTATTTTTACTGTCTTTCTAAGTCATTGATGTTAAGTGTTGTTTTAGCTTTCTAATAATGGAAGGGTAATTTGGTTTTGGGCGCGTGACAAGCCATAACTATCGGGATTGGCATCATTGTGCTTAGGTGTGTAGTCACCATATGCATGGCGTACTTTTAATGAAAATCGCTGACCATTTTGTTTGCTGTTTAAAATAAAATAAGGCAGATCTTCGCTGCGTTCTAATTGCGCCGCATAACGGTTTGGATCGTCTTTTTGCAATTGTTTACCGGACATTTTGACGCGTAACAGCATCACGCCTGGCCCACTGTAGTCGGCAGGCACTTGATTGGCATACCCCAATGAATACTGTTTTTTAGCAAAGGCGCTGTTATTGAAAAATTCAATGATGGCATTAAGTTCTGTTAAGTGCTCTGCAAAAATGCGAAAACCAGAAAAGGGTTTATGTTCATCTATTAGCAGTGCATAGGTATTTGGCTGCTTAGTGAAGATGCCATGGAGTTTTCTTAGCATGTCACTGGCGAGTGCAGGTTGATACCCGCCGGTAAGATCAATAAAAAAATTAGGGATCATAATTTATCCTATTAATGTTAAATAATAATGTTGTGTACGTAGGCTAAGCCTTTTTTGCCTAATACAAAGGTGGTCACACCGGCATCATGGATGATCGTTTTGAGTTCACGTGCTTGCTGAGCAGGGAGATCTAATGTGATGTCTAATCGACCACTGGCTTTGATTAAGCTAAAGGTAACTTCACCTTGGCCTTTTATCCGTCGTTTAACGAGGTAGGGATTACCGTAAATGGGTTTTTTACTCCCCGTCGTAAAGCGGTTAATAAAATCTTTACGGGTAAAGCCATTAAAGCAAAAACCGGTGATCTTACCTAGCTTGGTGAGCGCGCCGCTAACATCATGTGAGCGAGCAAGTCGACTAAGTTGAAGATACAAGGCGCTACAATAAACAGGCAGCGGTGTAATTGCGCCTTTGGCATTGAAAAATGCTACCTTCCCCTCTTGCTGCGCCACATAGTCACTTAATACGGCTAAGGCCGATAGCATCGCCGGGGTTTGCTTACCAACAGGAATAGGTTTTAACGCCGCAATGGCGGTCATGGCATCTGCAATCATGAGCGGATCTAAGGGAAGAGATTGCGTGGAGGGTGCCGTCACGTTAATGATGTCACACAGGGTCTCAAAATCATGTGCCAGTATGCCAAAGAGTGCTTTGGAATAAGGGGACGTTAAAAGGGGATCGGATAGTTTAATAATGCCGGTAAAGCTATTTTGATCAAAATTATTGCGCTTCATATTCCGCAGGTAAACAACTTCGTTATTTTGAGTCTGCACTTTGTCATCAAAAGACACCTTCGCTTCAAGATCCCTAAAGTAATAATCGTTATTGGCAACGCTGCGTGCTTGATAGAGTTTGCGCCTGTCACCAATCAGGCGATTTAAAACGCCCATCACGGTATCGTGCGTGATATTACGTTCAATAAAGTTGTCGCCACCGGACGCACCTAGGCTTTTACCGGAGGCAATATAATTGCGGCCCTTTTTAGGTGAAGCATTATTATTATCACCGTCAAGAAACGAATTGCGCCACGCTCCTTGGTAGTTAATAAGGATCTTCATTAGCTGGCCTGTGCGTGTTTATCTACCTCGACCGCGCGATAGTACTGCGCGTAGGGACTCTCAGGATCTTCGTTAATATCATTCTCATCTCGTTTGATCCGCATCGGTTTGTTGCTGTCGTTATAATCAACAATGATCTCATCAACATACATATCCCCTTTGCCTTGGCGAATGCCTAATTCTTGGATCATTTCGAGAGTGATCCAAACCAGCGCTTGAATGGCACCTTCATTTAATACAAGTCCGGCTTCACCATCGTTAAAGATCCGTCCGTTACGAACGTAATTTGGATGAAAGGTCACTTTAGGATCGTTATCGGCATCAATACTTTGAATGTAATCTTGGATGGATTGTGCCAACTTTTCACCTTCACCTTCTCTTATAATAGCGGCGGCTTTATCAAACTTAGGATCTAAGGAAATAAATTGCAGGTTTTCAATGCTAATAGATCCATAGCCAATATATTGGGTATCACCAAAAGTGACTTTGGAGTAAAAAGAGGCGCTGTCGCGGCTGCCTGCACGGCCAAACTGTTCAAAATTACCATTACCAAGTGTATCAACGAGATCTTCGACAAACAGGGCGCTTTCACGTTTAAGGCCGCTATCAGGCACCATATAGCCGCGAATTAACCCGGTATAGGTAGCTAAAATTTGATCAATGTTTTTTGCCGTGGCCTGATGCATATCCATGGCATGATCTTTAAATAAATGGTGTCTAAGGCAGTTGGCACTGATATATAGCGGGGTTTCAGCCAAATTAATGTCATCGGCTGATTTGCGGTATCGATAGCCGTTTTCCGCTTTAACTCTACCGTTAAAAGGGCTAAAGCCGCGCAGTTTAGGTAGCGCATGATTTTTAACGGTTACCCCATCAGGTCCAGCCACTTCGGTGGATCCATTCCAGTTTACAACGCCATGGCCACCGGCAATGATTTTAAAGTCGACACTTTTAATACCTGTAATACGTTTCATAGATGATCCTAGTAATAGTTAAGGTTAACGAATAAGTTTCTGAATAGGCATGGTCCCGATAGGCTGGGATCCACAGGTAACGTAATAAATAGCAAAGTCATGCGGTTTGTCATTAATAAGCATAAGATCGCTAGGGGTGTAACTGACATAAATAGGGCTTGTCGATTCACGCGCCTTGCTCAAGAGCATGATGTCTCTGAAAAGCGCCTTGGCTTTCCCTTGTGTCTTGCCTTGACGCAAGGCTTGGATCCGTTGGTGCTTCTTGGACATAAAGACCAATAAGTCACGCTCGTTTTTACCGCGACCACAAATATCTTCGGTAGCGACGGTTAAGTTTTCATTGGTATGCGTTTCATCGTACGCATAGTCATTGGTAAAGCTTAAGCTGTCATCGTCTTCTACATGACAGATGGCCATTTGCACAAAGCGGTTATCACCTCGCAAGGAGCGTGTTTTTATGCGAACCTTTCCATCAGCCGATCGGGTAGCGGCATTAGGCATCGAGATAGGATCGACCACTTTGCGCTCAATGACCTCGGCGCTTTGAGCTAGTGATTTTCGAAGATCGGCGTTAATGATCGTTAAGGTGGCAGCATCAGTATAAAATTCGTAATACCAGGCATAAAGATCGGCAATGGTCACGGTGCGCCGATCTAACGGCTCAGCGCTATTGAGTTTGTTATTTAAAAAGTCATACCAGGCTTTTGCACTATCAAATACATTAAGGCTTCGTAAGAAGGAGGCGCATCCGCCGATCCGCTTGCCGGCGATAATAGTGGAGGGTGTCGCCGTGGTATAACGTAAAACCTCATCAAACTCACCAAAACGGCCTAAACGACCGAGTCGTTGTAGCCAGTTCTCAGCGGTTGTGAATTCGGTCACCATACGCTTACAGCTAATGTTTAGTGCGGCCTGCACAATAGGCCCGCTACGTAATACATCAAAACTATGATCGCCATTACGCTTAAAGGCGTTAAAGACACGATCAAACAAGATCCGTTTGTCGCTGCGTTTAAATTTTGAATGCAATAACATGGCATCTTCGTGTTGCCGGTTTTTTAAAAAGCTATTTTGCGCCGTGATGGCTGTATTACTGATCACAAAAGTATTAGACTCTTGAGACGTGTAAAGCGGGTGATCCATCGTGGTAAATTCTTCATTAAATGAGTCAAATTTAAGCTGATAGTGACTCTCATTAAAGCTAGCAATACTCACCACTTCACTGTTATCAATTTCAAGCAGTTCGTTTAAGTAATTGTAGTTAGGTGTAGCTGATACTAATAATGCTCGCGCCTTTTCCCCTTGATGGCGTTTACATTGCACTAATTCTGCAAACAGTAAATTAAACGCATCCATATTGATGTATTCATGATATTCATCAAACACAATATGAGCACGCATGTAATCAATAAGGCTGGTAATTTTTTGGTGGGTAATAATGGTATTGGTGATTTGGTCAATGGTGGTGATCACAATGTCGCCGGAGAACATGGCCTGCTCGTCAGTGTCCGTAGTTTCACCTTGATAACGGGTTTGCTTAAATTCACCGGTATTAATTTCGATGCGAGAGCCAGGTAAATAATCGTTCTCGGTCAAATCATTAAACAGACCTTGGCAGACCTGAACGCGGGGACAGATCCAGATGATCTTATTAGCCTTTGTTTTCAATGCCCATTCTAGGCTGATTTTCGTTTTACCACAGCCTGCTGGTCCCGCGAGTACGCCAACACCTTCAATGTCTATTAACGCATTGGCCGCATGGGTTTGTCGTTTATTGCGCTCTCCGTTTGGATAGCTTTTTTCAAACCCGTCAAGACAGTGACTAATTTGCTGACAAAGATCGGTTTGTGGCGTTAAAGTGCGATTCAACAACGAGGATAAATTACGCGTCTCGACGAGCTTGTCTAGCGTCTCCCTGTCTAAAGATGAGACAAGGTGATCGGCAGTAATGACTGCGCTGCGAACTAAGTTGTTTTGAGTGTTCTCATTTACATTCGCTAAATAATCGTCCACCTGACTATTGCTGCGTGAATAATGTTTATAGCGGGGAAGTAATAGGCTTTCAAGATCGTAAATCGCATCACGGTCTACATTTTTTCGAAGCCCGTTAATACGGCAGGTCGTCTCATCACGCCAATACGTGTGTGACAGTGTATTTATTTTATCAACCAATTCATGGGTGGTTTCAATTAAGGATTTAAACCCGTCACCGCCCAACCCAATTAAAAGCTTTTGATGGATATCTGCATAAGATAAAAAATCGTGTTTGCGAATGGGTTTTGCATGATGCCAGTAGATCACATGTTTTAATGTTTTGATGGCTTGTTTATTAAGATGGTTGCTACGTTTAAAGACCGTGCTATCTAATAGTTGATACAACAGTAAGGAAACTTCATTGTGCCGGGGATATTTTTCAAATGAAAACTTGCCGCTTTGTGTGTCGATATGAAAGCCATCGACCACCTCGTATTCATGGCGCATGGTTTTAATGATCCAAGACTGAAAGTTTGGATCGGCCTTCCCAACATCATGAAGGCAGCCTGCTAAAAAGGCAGTGGAGGCCATTTTATCACTACCGGTTAACTCTTTAATAAGGAGGTAGGCGGTTTGGCCAACAGAAAAAAGATGCTTATCTAACGATTGACCCTGTGTATTAGCTAACAGTGTTGCCATATAATCCATTGTCCATCTATGAAATCGCGGCCACTATAGCAAGAACTATGTAACATGTATACGATATATCTATTCTAATGGTCGTTAAAGATGCTTGTAGTCATTAAGTAACTGATGCTACAGCTATAATGTGTGTGTTGGTATATCAATGTGCATTGCAAATATGTTTGTTTTATGTGATTTGCGGTGGTAAACAATGACGAAGAGCACAGTTATAATTCAGGTGTGCTATATAATTTAAGCATAATATATCTGTGCAAAATGCAATGTATTAACAATATAATATATTGTTAATACGCTATATTAAATACAATAGAATAATTAAAGGCTGCTGATAAAATGATAGATGACTTAACTCCAGGAGAACGTCTTATAACCCAAGAGGCGTCTCGCGTTGTACTTTGGCTCTATAAATGTTTTTTCAATCCAGTCACCGGATGGTCTCCCTTTGGCGCAGAGGATGACGCTAACGATGAAACGATAAGTGAAATTCTGAAAGGGCTGGGACGCGATATTAGTGGCTATGAGGGTTTTTATGACGCACCTACACAAGACGAGGCGTTTGATTTAGAAGATGCAGTGCCTTGGGATGAGGCGCTACTTAACCAGGATATGTGTAGCATTGACCACTTATATAATGACAAGGGTATTCAGCTTGGCATGCAGGTTGTCTTTCCTTATATGGACGCAGGCGAAGAGGACTATCGGATCCGTCAGATCCCCAATCAAATTGAAAATACACTTTTGCAAGAAGTCAGTTTAATTGAAGATCTTGATCTGCAGGATCAATGCATCTATCAACCTTCGGAGAGTGAGCAAATATTCGAGTACTTACTAGAAGCGCCGTGCCTGTTGGCGGGTAAATGGTGTATTGTTCAGTTTAATACCCTATCCCCTGTGGGTAAAATAGATAATGAGGGGGCGTGCGTTGAGAACATTGAGATTTCATTTTTAGACTCGCCCGAGGCAAGAAAGGCATATGTTGAATCGTGTAAAGCGACCTTAATGAATAGGCTTACGTTAGAGGCTGGACATAAACTTCAATTGCTCGATAAAATACCCACACAAGCGCCACTTAATAAAAAGGCACTGACTAACTTAATCGGCATGGGACAGGGCCGCTTAACACAGATCATTCATTCCATTGTCCAACGAGATCTTATTGCTGAACTAGATGAGCGCATTACCCATTTATCGTGGGTGGCAAAAGATGTAGAAAACATCGTTATTAATTTAACCATGGAAGATGAGGACGGCCAACATAAGATGATTTACGAAAAACAACATCGCAGCGTTGAGCCTTTTCAATTTATTTTGCAGTCTTATAATGAGGATCTCAGTGATCTACCTATTAATATGGAAGATGTCACTGCGCAGCTTGAAATGCTGCTTTTAAGAGAGGTTTTATTTGATGGCAAAGTAACGGGTGAAATCATACCCACGCCAAAATTGACACACCACAAAACAGTGAGCCCACCATGAATGACGAATACGTTAGATCTTTAACACAGGCGTTTGTTTGGCTCTTTACCAAGGCGTTTGAACACGATGCGGACGCGCCAACGGCAGAGTCTTCACTTTCTAAGCAGTTTTTAAACGCCGTAAGACAAGATAAAATCAGATCGCTTAGGCCCGCAAGTGAACATGAAGGCATACAGGTTGGCGATCGCTATGTCTTACTCAAATCATCACGTAGTCAGGGGGAAAGTGAAATAACCAGATCTGAATCGGGCGAAGGCGCACAGTTTGCGATTACTGATTTTGAAACAGCGTATGGTAGCTACCTATCGGAGCTGCCCGTGTTTGATCTAATGACGGTATTGAAACAAACTAGCTTAATTGACGAAGTAAATCTAAATGACAGCCTGTTTAATGGCGATGCCGGTGCGGTAGATGGCTATTACATGTTAGAGGCGCCGTGTGACCTAACAGGGATGGCCGTCATAATTTCGTTTAATGTGGATAAAAGTGACAGCGATGCACCGATAACGCTATTTAATTTCAACATTGATCTCATTGAAGAGGGCGCCGCTAAAGAGGCCTTGATTGATAAGTACAAAAAAAGCATTAAAGAAATGATTTGCCAAGAGGCCGGCCATCGCCTTAATCAAATTACGGCATTAAAACTGCAGGATCCATTAACAACAGCAGATCTTGCCGAAATAACAACAATTGGTCCTGGCATGCTCACGCAACTAATGGGGAGTTTGCTTGAACAAAAAAGTGAACATATATTAACGAAGAATATGCAAGCCGTGTCCTGGTCTGCAAAAAATGTTAACGAGGTGGTGTTTACCGTGGCCTATCAAACAGATGAGTTTTCTTATACTTATCTTTATAAAAAAGGCAGCCAAGAGGATTATCCAAATGAGTTTATTTGGCAAAACCGAGAAAGCGATCGCCGTATTTTAAATGCTGCAAGCGAGATCTTTGAGGTACTTGAATTGCTTGCCATGAAGGAAATCCTAATTAACGGCAAGCTCACCGGTACTATAAACAATAAAATCGCACTAGCGCCTACCGGAAACCCTCAAAAGCCAGGTATTTAAGCGATCAGAAATACAAAAAAGTTCCCGATTTTTGCGAATATCGGGAATCTTTTTGTTTTTTTGTCAGAAAATCTAGGGCAAGGGAACTATATACCTTAGAAGTGGTCTGATTGCCTTTGGCAAGGAAATTGGGACGGCCGCCAACCTTGCTGCGCTATAAAAAGCTTAGCCGACAAAAATAAAAAGCCGCAGTCACTGCGGCTTTTTATTTGTTTAGAAGCTCTTAAAGGGAGGTGTTATTTCATACCGCCGCATTTACCTTCACCACATTTACCTTCTGAGGTCTTTTCCGATCCCATGTCACCACATTTACCTTCTGAGGTCTTTTCCGATCCCATGTCGCCACATTTACCTTCTGAACTCTTTTTCGAACCCATGTTGCCACATTTACCTTCACCGCATTTACCTTCCATTGCATCAGCGCTAGCAACCTGCATATAGCCTGAAGAAAGTTCAGTTTGAGCAAAGGGGTTTGCTGAAGCGGCAGACATTGTTAATGAAGCTGCAATTGTGGCCGTTAGAAGGGCGGCTGTTTTAAGTGTTGACATTGATGGTTCCTTAATAAAAAAAGAAGGGTTAATATAACCGTATAATGTGTATAGACGATATAATACGAAAAATGTTACAAGACTTTTTAAGCCGCTGCCATTGCGTCCATGATCTGTTGCTCAAGACTGTCTAATAAATCAGGCGTATTGTTTTTAACGACGTTAACGCGGGTTTCGTTGAAGGCATTGTTACTCCGTTAACAATAGGATTTTTGTCGTTGGCGGAAAAGCATAGCATTAACAGACGTATTATGCAATGTAACTAGTACTTGATACAATTTAGAATAAGCCCTACAATAAGGAATAATACAATCCAGATGAGGTTATCGTGCCGCCAAAATTTACTTACCTAAAAGCCGTTTTGCTGGCTGCTAACTGCTTGGTCCTGGCGCCTTTTGCCTTGGCGACTGAGCACCTTAATCCTCAAGATGAGATGAGAACACTTGCCGTAGAAGGTGATGCTGCCGCGCAATACAATATGGGGATCCGGTATTTACAAGGGCAGGGTGTTAAGAAGAGCTCACCTGTTGCAGAACAGTGGTTTAAGCGCGCCGCAAAGCAAGGCTTACCACAAGCTCAGTATAATCTAGGGGTTATTTACGCTAAAGGAGATGGCGTTTTTAAAGATGTCGACAAGGCATTAAATTGGTTTAAGTCGCCTGAACTTAAAACGGATCAACGCGCCGTGGCATGGATCACAAAAATCACTGCACAACAGGCAGAGCAAAAGCAGAAAACGGCATCAGATTATTATAAGGATCACGAATTAAAACTTGACCATGATGTGATGCCAATGCCAGAAACACTCAAGGTTAGCTACGTACTAGAGTCACCGTTCGAGCCGCAAAAGGCAGGTGTCAATCCATCGGTGATGGTGTCAAAAACAACGCCGGTAGCTGTCACGAAAGCCCGACCCGTAAAAAAGAGATCGATCCATCTCATAAAACCTAGGGATGCAGCATCTAAACGGCCTGTTAAACGTATTAAACACGTCGATTCGCGCACGAAAGCGTTGTTTGATAAAGCGATGATCTACAAGTTTGGACAAGAGGGGATCCCGCGAGATTTAGCGAAAGCCTTTTCATTTTTTAAACAGGCAGCAGACAATGGCTATGCACCCGCTCAATATGAAATGGCCGTGGCTTATATCAATGGCGAAGGGGTTGCACGTTCGTTTGTAACGGCCTTTGTTTATGTAAGTGCTGCAACTAAAAATGACCATGCAAAAGCAGGGATCATTAAAGAAGTGCTCAAACAAAAAATGACCTCAACACAGCGACACCATGCCCAGCAACTGGTTAATAAACTGATTCAAGAGCGACATTGACGCAATGATTTACACTGTGTATTATGCGCACACTACAATGTAGTTAAGTTATTATTAAGGAGAGAAAATGGACGTTTTTAGCGTTATAGCAGGGTTCGCGGTTCGCTTGATACTTAAGATTAGCGTGTTTATTGTCAAGGAAAAACAAGCCATCACGATTAAGCTTCTCGGACGATACAGTTATACCGCGATGCCTCTCGCAGTAAAGGAAGTGCTATCTTAACGGCGATGGGCGCGCGCACGTGAAGCGCAATAAGACAGTTATTACCATTTACCTTTTCCTTGTCGTTATGGTAACGGGCTGCAACAGTAATCACGTTCGCCAAGCTGGCGTGACAGTAGCCGATCAATATAACAGCAAGGAACGTGAGCCTGGCGCAGCTGACTTGCGACATAATGACAGCGATCTGTTATGGATAGAGCGTTACCAAACACTACGCAGTGCAAGGCATTTTTCTTTTGAAGGTTATCTGCTTGTTAAGTCACCTAATACGGGATATCGTGCAAAAATGAAGGGTGTTGTTGATGACGATACGCTTGTGATGGATCTCTCAGGGCCCTTGTCGTATGGACGCGTACGCTTAATCATAAATCAACGTAAGGATCTTTATCTGCTATTAACACGCAAAGGGAAAATAAGTGCACCGTCCTTAGATGAGTTAATGAGCAGTGCCTTTAGGATCGCGCCGCCCATAGATGCATTGCTATTTTGGATTAAGGGGATCCCACAAAATAACGAGATTGCCAATATTGTGATCAATCAAGCTGGTCAACTAACATCATTTGACGAAGCTGGCTTTAAGGTTGCGATTGAAGACTACACGCTCAAAGACGATGCGGGTCAACTAGACATGAAGCTGCCTCAAAAGATTACTTTAAAAAATGAACAGTTAACTGTTAAACTAGCCATTGCTTCAATGAACTTACACTAAATTAAATAGGTCATGCATGGTAGCGATAACGGCTAACGATAAACGTGATCAAAATGAATTAATTAAACTATTAAGTCGAATGGATGTTACGCAGATCCGAGTAGCATTTGAGAAGGTATCACAGGTGCGTGACGATCTTCGCTTGTCAACGAAGCTTGAGGTGATTGCGCAATACAATGTAAAGCCTGAAGGTACCAAGACGTATTGGGCTATTGTTGTTGATGCGGAGACGACGGGGCTGGACATCCATAATGACGAAATGATCGAGGCTGGATTAGTGGCGATCGAGTTTGATCAAGAAGGCATTATTTATGACGTTAAACCTGTCTATAATGGCTTTGAACAACCAACAGTTGTCATTTCCGAAGAAATAACCGGCCATACCGGCATCACTAATGAGATGGTTAAAGGCCACCACTTTGATGATGTCATCATTACTCAGTCATTCGAACAAGCTGATTTAATCATTGCCCACAATGCGGGTTTTGATCGGCCGTTTTTTGAGCGACGCTTTCCGGCAGCGGCAAACAGCCACTGGGGATGCTCATTGAGAGATATCGACTGGGATGAAGAAGGCATTGAAACTAAAAAGCTAGGGGCATTACTTGGCCATTATGGTACTTTTTTTGAGGCACATCGCGCTGAGATCGATGTTAGGGCGTGTATCCATTTACTTAGCCAGTCTTTAGTCTCAACGGGTGAAACAGCATTAGTCAGCTTAATTGATACGATACGCATGCCGAGCTACCATGTATTTGCACTAAAGAGTAGTTTTGAGTCAGAGGATCTGCTTAAAGCGCGTGGCTATCACTGGAACCCTGGCAATGATAAGCATGAGAAATGCTGGCACAAAGAAATCCCAGAAGCTGATCTGACGGAGGAAGTTGCCTTTTTACGAGCAGAGATCTATCCCGATATAAGGGCAGATGTCTTTAAAGTAGAGTTGGTCGGTAGCTTGAACCGTTATAGTTCCCGTGGGGGTGATGTGGTAACGCTTGATAGTGAAAGTCAAAAGCCACCTATAAACAGCGCAGAGCATGACATTGAGCGCAGCGAAGAATTTAATCAAACTCAACGCAGTCACGCGTCAAAACCTAAAACGGGACTGAAAAAATTAGTTAAAAAGCGCTAGTTTCTAGCTCGCAATAATGCGCTTAGATTGACAAGCAAGTGTAACAGGTCTATGATACACGCATAATGTAATGGAGGGTGTATTATGAAGATAGCTTTAGATATCGACGGTGTATTATTAGATTTTGATACTCACTGGAGAACGTTTGCGATAGCGCATTTAGAGCGTGAGTTGCCAAAATTAAACTCAGACTATGATTTAGGTACACGTTATGGTGTCACGAAAAAAGAGTCCGACTCGGTATGGGCCGCCTTTTATGATCAAGAAAAATGGGCAAGCATTTTGCCGTATCCGTGCGCCCTTGAAAGCGTACCGCGGCTCCATGACTCGCACCATGATCTGTTTTGTGTAACAGCGGCACCTGAGGACGTTGAAACTCAGCGCAGGATAAGTCTCCAGGCACTTGAATTAGAGGATAAATTAATCGAGTTCACAGGCTATCATCATGAAGGCAATACTAAGCATGAGGCCTTATCCCGACATCAGCCTGATGTCTTTGTCGACGATCAATTGATTAATTTATTGCACGCCCAAGAAAGTGGCATTAACCATCGCATTTGGATTGATCGTGGCGATGCACAAATGCATGTTAAAAATGCACAAGACTGGAGCGAAATCGCTACCCTTAAGATCACAACGCTGAACAGTTTACCGACGGCGATTGAGCGCATCGATAAGATCCACCGTAAAAACGGATCGAATTTTAAAGTCGCCTAAGAGCATCACGAGACAACAACACCTCTCCCGCTACCCATAGGAACAGCGCCCTGCCTGGAGTTACCCGGCACCTCTCCCGCTTCCCATAGGAATAGCGCACTGCGAGAGGTGGGGTTATATTAAAATTAAAAACCAATTATTCTACATGAGCAAGTGAACCAGATTAGGAGAGTTTTGGATAGTGGCGATTAAATCTGCTTACATTCAGGAAGGCGGCAATGGAAAATTGCAACATGAGGAGGCCATGGTGCTTTCTCAGTTAAAAACGCAAGAATTGCCATACACACTCTTTACACTGAAAAAAATGCATCGTCGCACATTGAAATTGACGCAACAAGATCTGATCGTGGGCAGTATCACTGTCATAAAGGCGGCAATGAAACAATTAGGCATTGTACCGCCTATAGAAGACTCCTATCCTGTGCCACTAAAGCGTTATCTTCATAGATCAATATCAAGCATAACGCTTGGAACATTGCGATCGTTGGCGCGTGACGGCCTTGATGCTCCTTTATTTATAAAGCCAAAAAGCAAAACTAAACTATTCGCTGGGAAGGTTATATATACGGAAAGTGACTTATATTCGTTGAGCCACCTTTCTGCTAAAACAAATTTATATTGTTCAAATGTAGTTAGCTGGCTAAGTGAATTCAGGGTGTATGTTGTTCACGGTCAAATACGAAATATTTCTTTTTATGAGGGTGATGCACGATTTGAATTGGAAAGTGATATTGTAGAGCAAGCTGTATCGGAGCTCTATGACTCTAAATTTGGCCCGGCTGGATATGCCCTCGATTTTGGTGTTCTAGCAGATGGCCGCACCGCACTCATAGAGATGAATGACGGGTTCGCATTGGGAGCATATGGCGTTTCAGCCAAAGACTACACTGATTTAATTATGGCAAGATGGCAGGAGTTATTAGCCACGATAACAGCGAAGGAGATGGGTTAAGCCATTACATCCAACAGGCGCTGTTGATTTTCACGATCAATATCTAACATCGTAATTGCCGCTAGGGCGTTGCGTTTATTCACCGCCATGTAAACGAGGTTTTCATTAATACTCTTGTCGTCGTTGGCCGGTGGTGAGTCAGATTTAGCACTGCCGGTGCTAGTCACAACGCCTTCCTCGTGTGTGCTTTGTGCGATCCTGCGCGCCGCTTCACTAATATTTTCCCGTGAAGCATTAATTAAGCTCACTGCATTTTGCTGTAGTGTGTTGTTCGTCATAATGTTCATAAAAGCTAAACACTCCCAATTAAATAATGTATAATACGCCCATGATACACTCGCCTTGCGCGCACGTAAAGCGTCCACCTTGGGTGAGAACCCCGGAAAAGCTCGGCAGGCTCAGCTGCGTAATTTTAGGCATCAGGATATTTCTTATATTAGGTATATTTCACAGTAATAAAAAATATTCTATTTTAAGATAAAAAGATAACCCAATTAAATTTTATGGCGCTTCGCGTCAGGGGGGCGATTCCCTCTAAAACTAGTATAAGGATCGATTATGGATCAAAAATATCACGTCATTAAACGTAACGGCGAGGTTGTGCCGTTTACGCTTTCAAAGATACAAAACGCAATTGTAAAAGCCTTTTTGGCAGCAGAAGGGGGGAAAGCGGCAGCCAGTGACCGGATCCGTGATTTGACAACCAACCTTGCCAATGAAGTAACCGCGGGACTGGCACGCCAGTTTTCAATTGGTGCGCCGGTCCATATTGAAGAAATTCAAGATCGCGTGGAATTAGCCTTAATGCGAAGTGGAGAATACAAAGTCGCAAAACGTTACGTACTGTATCGCGATGAACAAATAAAACTGCGCGCAGAGCGTGAGCAAAAAGAAAACAAACCACAGGCAATCACTCCGGCGGTGTTTGCCGTTATGGTGACGGATAAAGAGGGCAACGCCACGGCGCTTGATATTGCACGTTTAGAGGCGGTTATTCATGAGGCATGCGATCAATTACCGACGGTATCACCACAGCACATCATTGATGAGATAAAGGGCCACTTATTTAACGGCATGGCTGCAACAGGTGTGGCTGAGATTGTCTTAATGACGATCCGCACCTTTATTGAAATTGAACCGAATTACAGCCAAGTTGCTGCAAGGGTATTGCTTGATTCTCTTAGAACGCAAGCCTTGAGTTTTGTTTATGGTGAAGAGAAACACTATATGCATGGTGACATGAATGAGCGCTACACTGAGTATTTTGAGCGATACATAAAAAAAGCAGTCGCGTTAGAGCAGCTTGATCCACGAATGTTGGATTATGATCTGCCTCGCCTAGGCCAAGCGTTAGTCGTTGAGAATGATTTTAAGTTTACGTATCTTTCAATGCAAACCTTGTTTGATCGTTATTTTATTCATAACGATGAGATTCGCTATGAAATGCCGCAAGCGTTTTACATGCGCGTAGCAATGGGTATTGCGTGGGATGAGGATGATAAGGAAGCCAGGGCGATTGAATTTTACAATCTCTTAACATCCTTTGATTTTATGAGTAGCACGCCAACATTATTCAATGCAGGCACGCTTCGACCACAAATGTCGTCATGCTACCTTACAACGGTCCCTGATGATTTAGGCGGTATTTATAATGCGATCAGAGATAACGCGCTGTTATCTAAGTTTGCCGGCGGACTCGGTAATGATTGGACACCGGTACGCGCATTAGGTGCACACATTAAAGGTACCAATGGCCAATCACAAGGCACCATTCCTTTCTTAAAGGTGGTCAACGATACGGCCGTTGCCGTGAACCAAGGAGGCAAGCGCAAAGGCGCGGTGTGTGCCTATCTGGAAAGTTGGCATTTGGATATCGAAGAATTTTTAGATCTACGGAAAAATACCGGTGATGACCGACGTCGTACGCATGATATGAATACCTGTAATTGGATCCCAGATCTATTTATGAAGCGCGTAAGTGAAGAAGGGCAGTGGACGTTATTTTCACCCAATGATGTTGCTGATCTTCACGATCTTGTAGGCATGGAGTTTGAAGACGCGTATATCGCCTATGAAAAACAGGCCAGTGCAGGCAAGATAAAACTCTATAAAACGATCAGCGCGGTTGAGTTGTGGCGCAAGATGCTGTCTCAACTTTTCCAAACAGGTCATCCTTGGATAACCTTTAAAGATCCATGCAATCTTCGTAGTCCACAGCAACATGTCGGCGTCGTGCATAGCTCTAACTTATGCACCGAAATTACCTTAAACACCAGTGAAGATGAAATCGCTGTGTGCAATTTAGGTAGCGTCAACTTGCCTCAACATATCAATGATGATGGCAGTTTAAATACAACAAAATTAAAGCAGACGATTAAGACAGCCATGCGTATGCTCGATAATGTAATTGATGGTAACTACTATAGTGTTCCTCAAGCCCTTCACTCTAATATGATGCACCGCCCCGTTGGCTTGGGCGTGATGGGGTTCCAAGATGCCTTATTTAAAAAGAAGGTGGCGTATCAATCTCAAGAAGCCGTCACGTTTGCTGATGAATCCATGGAAGCGATTAGTTATTACGCGATTGAAGCATCCAGTGATTTAGCACGTGAGCGGGGTCGTTATGACAGTTATGAAGGCAGCTTATGGAGCCAAGGGATCTTGCCGCTTGATTCTCTAAAGGCGCTACAGCGTTATCGCGGAGATGAGTATCTAAAATGTGACATGTCGGCCAGCATGGATTGGGATAAGCTGCGTAAAAAAGTAATGACACAAGGCATGCGTAACTCAAATACCATGGCGATTGCACCCACAGCAACCATTTCAAATATTTGCGGTGTAAGTCAATCCATTGAGCCCACCTATCAAAACTTGTACGTTAAATCGAATTTATCGGGTGAGTTTGTTGAAATTAATACCTACCTTGTTGCTGAATTAAAGGCATTGGATTTATGGGATGACGTGATGGTTAGTGATCTCAAGTACTTTGACGGAAAACTTGATCAGATCCAGCGCATTCCTGCACCTTTAAAAGCGCGGTTTGCAACGGCCTTTGAAATAGATACTCGCTGGTTAATTGAAGCCGCGTCTCGTCGTCAAAAATGGCTAGATCAAGCTCAAAGTTTAAATTTGTACCTTGCAGAACCATCAGGTAAAGCCATGGATAGTATTTATAAATTAGCCTGGGTACGCGGACTTAAAACAACATATTACTTGAGGTCAATGGGCGCGACAGCGGCAGAAAAAACCAGTGACGCACGTGAGTTGGCATCGGTTTCCGCAAATGATGAACAAGCCATAGTCTGTTCCATCGAAAATGGTGAGGATTGCGAGGCTTGTCAGTAAAGCAGTAACAGCTCAAATGATCGGACGATGCGATTGTTTGAGCTGTGTGCAAGGCCGTCAAGAAACCCAGGAATTGTAACCCAGTATATTTTGGTTAACAATCTCTTTAATAATGTGTAACATATGCACGATACAAGTAGGAGTTGAACAATGAACCCGTGGGATGAACCATTAGGAACAACGGATAGTAACGATGATGAAGCAAAAGCTATCTTTGGCAATGCAAATGTCACGCTTTTCATGTCAAAGAAGGAAGCACCCTCTGCCGTCAGCGTGGATGATAAGCGAGTTGTAAACGGCCAGGGTGATATTAATCAGTTGGCACCGTTTAAATACCCATGGGCATGGCAGTATTTTTTAAATGCAAATAAAAATCATTGGACGCCACTGGATATCAATATGACGCCCGATATCCATGATTACCAGCATAAGCTGACCGTTGAAGAAAAACATGTGTATACCAATGTTTTATCCTATTTAACGACTTCAGATATATTGGCGATGCGTAATATTGGTTTAGCGGTGATGGAGAAGATGACCGCTCCTGAGTTGCAGATCTATCAAGCCAGGCAAGTGTATGAAGAAGCATTGCATACATGGACCTATCAGCATTGCATTGAAACAATTGGTTTAGAACAGGTAGAAATTTATAACCGCTACCGAGTTGTACCTGAAATTAATCAAAAAATTGAACTAGCTAATAAGCGGTTAGCGTCTATATTGCGAAGCGATATCGATCTCACGGATCGTGACGAATTAGAGAACTTTGTCATGGCGTATGCATTTTTTGCCGGCATTTTTGAAGGGTGTTGGTTCTATAACGGTTTCACCCCTATTTTTGCATTGCAACGTCGCGGTTTAATGAAAGGCACTGGCGAGCAGCTACAGTACATTATGCGTGATGAGGTGATGCATGCTTCTTTTGGGATCCGAGTTGTTAAGCAGATCATTGAAGAAGAAAATCTCACCTTGGATCCGAAGAAAATTCAAGCAATGTGGGAAGAAGCAGAAACAGCCGAAGAAATCTATTCTGGCTACGTAATGCGTGATCCCATCTTAGGCTATTCAAAAGAAGCTCACATGGAGCAGTTTCGGTTTATTGCTAATCGCCGAGCGAAACAATTGGGCTTTACTCAGCCGTTCCCCGGCGCGAAAGAAACGCTGCCATGGCTTGATGAGCAGGCCAACATGAAAAAAGAAAAGAATTTTTTTGAAACAAAAGTCACTGAGTATCAATCAGGTAGTGGCTTAAATTGGGATGAGTGATTCCTTTAATAAAGACAAGGGTATAAACCACATGAAAGAAACCATAAATATTACGTTGAGCCGGCGTTCCCACGCCATCATTGATCAAACTATCGTTTATCAGGTGAATGAAGATGCTTATAACGCATTGATTAAAAAGGGGCTAACGCCTGAAAAGGCGTTAACGGAAGTTAGACGAGGTGAACCTGGCGACGTTAACGTTGTAACCGTTGTTACCGACGTGGATGAAATTATATCGACACATGAAGAGTATGTGGAAGAGGTTGTGTCAGAAAAGTCTTCACAACCCTCACTCCCGGTAAACTAAACAGAATACCTAGTGGTATGTAAAACCACTCCAAGAGGAGTAGCCCTTCGGGGAAATAAGAGATTGCACCTGCAAGTGTGATGATAATAATAATAATTAGGAGAGCACTATAATGCTTGCATTAACACGAAAACCGGGAGAGGCTATTTTTCTATTCCCAAATAAAGATTTAGATCCTGATATGACGGTCAAAGAATTATTTAAAGCTGGCCCCATTGAAATTAAACTGGTTGAAAACCGTTCAGTGCAAAATACGGTTCATAGTAAGATCGGGATCCAAGCGCCGGATGAAATCGTTATTTTACGTGATGAATTATATCGCACAGGCACGTCGAAAGCGGGAAGTCGGGCTAGTGAGTCACGAACAGATAATGAGGATAACAAAGGCAATCAAAAGCCTCGGGATGCCGCTGAGGTCGATGGAAATATGTAAATATTAATAACGTGTTGACTGCCCTTTCGATGTTAAACGGAAAGGGCAGTCACTTGTTCGCACTTCGTAGTAAGGATACAATACGAACTCTATAGTTAAGCGCGTTCCATAGGATAATGACATAACAATGGATTTACTTTATATTCCCCCTGAAACGGTAGATGATCTTCTCGCCATCACGAATGTTGTCGATGTTGTTGCTCATCGCGTTCCACTTAAAAAAGCAGGCGCAAATTATCAGGCGTGCTGCCCGTTCCACGATGAAAAAACACCCTCTTTTACGGTATCAGAAAGCAAGCAGTTCTATCATTGTTTTGGCTGCGGCGCCCATGGCACGGCAATCAGCTTTTTAATGGCATATGAAGGATTTGATTTTGTTGGTTCTGTTCAAACTCTTGCTGATCAAGCGGGCATGGACTTGAGTCACCTTAAAACAAAAACGGACGATACACGGTTGCCGTTATTACGTTTAAATAAAAAAGTCAGCCAGGACTTTCAAAAAACCTTAGCGACAGACGGTGAGCACGGGACGTCCTACCTCTTAGATCGAGGGATCACAAACAAAACCAGTGAATTGTTTGCATTAGGACTCTCTAAAGATAGTTGGCGAGATTTATTAGATAGATATGGTCAGGATCGTGTTATTCATGAGCAGCTCAGTCAGTTATCGCTGATAAAAGAAAATGATGACAACAAAGAATACGATACCTTTCGTAACCGCTTAATGTTTCCAATTCGCACCCCCGGCGGTGACACTATTGGCTTTGGTGCGAGAACAATAAGCGGAGAAATGCCAAAGTATTTAAACTCTGCAGAATCGAAGATCTTCAAGAAGCGCAATACACTGTATGGTCTATTTGAAAACAAAATAGGGCTAAGACGGCAACGCAAAGCAATCCTTGTTGAAGGATACATGGATGTTGTTGGCCTAAGGGAGCATGGCGTAGACAACGCGTTAGCGGCGTTAGGGACGGCTATAACAGCAAGTCAATTAAAGACATTAGCGCGTCAAGTCGACAGTGTGGTGTTTTGTTTAGATAGCGATAATGCAGGCAAACAGGCAGCCGTTAGAGCGGTGGAGACTATTTTTTCGATGGTCACTGACGAATTTACAGTTGCCTTTGCTTTTTTACCGGAAGGGGCTGATCCAGATAGTTATATTAAAGAGAAAGGAAAAGATAAGTTTGATGAAATAATAAACAATGCGGTATCACTCAGTGATTTCTTTTTTAATGAGTTCACAAAGGATCGCGATCTCGATAACGTTGAATCACGGCTTATCGCAACAAGGCTACTGTTAGGCAAACTTAATGCGATTAAGCATGCACCTGGTTTCAAGCAGTTAATGGAGTTGCAACTAGCAGAAAAAACAGGCAGTGACATTGCGTTTATTAAGGATGAAGCACTGCGCGTTAAAGCGTTCAATACGGTGCAGATCACACCAATCCAACCTGTTTCTACGACGCCGATCCGAAAAGCGATTGCCATTGCGGTTCAGTATCCGGAGATTGTTTTAAAGCAGTCGGTGAGGGTGGATTACATTAGTAAACTAGACAGTAAGGGGGCGCCGATCTTGCTTGACCTTATGAACGTAATTCATGATGTGGTCGGTCAAGATAAGCGTCTAACAAGTGCCATGGTGATAGAGCGTTTTCGTCACAAGCCGGAACAGGTATTTAACAGCCTGACAAAATTAGCCAACTTAGCCATCGGAACACGTGATGTCCTAGAAAAAGAATGGCAGATCATTATGGCCAACTTAAATCACGAAGGAAGAGTCTTTTACGCTCAGCAGCTAGCTAATAAGCCTTATATTGACTTTTCAGAACAAGATAAGCGCGAGCTTGAGGCGTTAATGGCGGAAACCTAATCCTGAGAAGCAACTTAATTCAATGTGGCCGAAGTGTATCTGTTTTAATAGCCGCCGGGACGGTTTTTAAGTCAATACGCGTGTAGGTTTCATTTTTACTGATCCCTGGGCCCGCTAAATCACGTTGAATGAGTTCTGCGTAGTACTCTGGATCGGGATACATATCACCAAATGCCTTATCGGCAAGTTCAAGATCACTCATTAAGGGAAAGTCAGATTTAATTGATTCTCGAATTGGCATTAAGCCTGACTCGGTCATATATAATTCAGCGTGTGCAGTCATGATGGCCCCCGTAATTTAGTTAAAAATCAATATGATATACAAACTATAAATCATTGATAACTGGTTTTGTCAAGGATTAATTACTCAATTAGAGGCGAATCACGAAATGAGAGCGAGGCTATTACTTATAGCGCGCGTTTACGATCCTGCACTACCCCTCCTCCCGACAGCGAAGATTATCAGCTAAACCCTTGCAGTACTTGACGAAACGACCTAGGATGCCCTGCAGGCTAGGTAAGGTAATTATGGGGCAGCAATACATTGGTAAGATCATTCTTGCCTGAAGCCACAACGGTAGACGGGGATATAGGAACAAGGCTTTGTACCGGTGGTGCACGAGAATTGCGCATTGATTATGGTATAAATATGAAGTGTATGGTATTGTACATACACAGGCGAATATGTATGCTAGAGTATAAACTTACGTTCGCGTCACTGCGCTTATTCTAAGTAAAGTAAATATGAAAATAAGGTATATCACAAATTCAAATAGTGTTATCAATGTATTCTACGAGACTGAAATAAATAATAAACAAAGTCACGTCGTTTTCCCCCGTCGAGGTGAGGTCGTGACACTTGATAGCGTGCGTTATCGCATTTCAGATGTAATACATGATCTCCTTGAAAAAGACATTAAAATTGTGTGCGCTGTAATTCCATCATTTAACTAGTCCTACACCCCAACCCAAGGTTGAAAATTATGTCTGGTAAACGAGTTGGCGGCGATCGCCGTATTGAAAGTCGCCCATTAAAAGAAGGTGAAATTGAACGCAGACAACAAGATAGAGAAAGGCGTGGTCCCTGTCGGCGTGACAATCAACACCGCCGAGATACTAAACGGAGTACGTCACAACAGCAACAGGGCAGTGATCGACTCGGTGAATAAGCCGTTTAGTGCTAGCGGCGGGATCGCTGATCGAACAAAGCATACTCTCCAGAGAGTTTTCGTCCCATATTGCTAAAGTGAACATCACCCGCATCAAAACCATAGCAGGCAATTTCTTGAATTGCACGAACAATGGCGTCAAGTAAATCGCGAGCACCGAAGGATATCTCGCCGAAGAGGCAGTCATTATCGATCGCTTCAATTTCACAGCCTTGCTGCATAGCTTCAACTTCAAGCTCTTCAAACAAGTGTGAAATGTCTGGATCAAGCGTTAACTTTTCTTGCCAGATCCCCATGGTATGTTCATCAAACTCGATCACCTGGTAAATATCGGCAACATTGTCATTTTCACACCCGACCAAGCCTTTGCAAAGTTCATACTCTGCAGCGTCGAGCGTTATTTTAATGACAGAGCCATCGCTTAATTCGAAGGCTTCACCGTTATCACCATTGCCAAGAAATTGTTTGACGGAACAGCCAAGCTCTCTGGCCCAGCATTGAGCAAATTTTTGCATATTATTATTGTTTTTATTAGATGCTAAAAATATCGCAAGAAGTATACGATACAATGCTGATACCCTCAACTGATTTCTGTTTGATTGCGCAGGTAGAGTTAAAAGAGTAACGCGCCCGCCAAGGGTGAAGCTATACGTAGCAACATGATTAGATAAATTGAGTGACCACAATCTTTGATTGTATTGTTCTAAAAATAATTCTGTAACAATAACGAAGCTTGACGCAAGTGCGCAAGATGTATACGATACACTTATTAATATGTTTAAGTTAATGGAAAAGCAATGCCTATTACAACAGGATTGCAAGACAGGTACTAATGATGATTACACTATTTATAAAACATAAACGCGCAATGATCATGGGTGTAGTTTCATGCTCCTTGTTAGGGATCGCCAATGCGTTTCCTGAACCGGCAGGTGTTAGCACTATCCATTTGTCGCTACCTGCAGCCGCCGCGACTAAGCGCGCCCCTCTTAACACAAGTGAAAGTGCAGACAATAGTGCGGGCACGTTAGTGGGCAAAGGCAGTTTTCTTAAACTACCAGAGCAGCATCTAGAGACGCAGCCGCCGGTACACATTACAAAAAACTCATCTGTTAAAAAGTTAACATTAGATCAAGAAGACTTATTACTTAAGGCAAAAGACATCGGGCAAGAAGTGGGGCTACCTGAAACCTTGCAAGTGATCTTATTACAAGAAACGTGGGCAGGACAGTTAGATCGCGTCGCCAGTGATGGTCTGTCATATGGTGTGACACAAGTAAAACCATCAACAGCAAAAGAAATCACCCAAAAACATAAGACCTCTTTATCGTTGAATGATAAAGGTAACTTAGATGACTACAAGCTTGCACTACTCGTTGATGATGAGTATGCCATTACAGTGGCAGGCGCTTACATTCATTTACTACACAAACAGTCTGGTAAAGATTGGCCACGGACGGTGGTATCGTACAACTGGGGACCGACCGGTGCCAGAAGTTTATCTGACGAACAGATTTCAAATACTGTTTATTTTAAAAATATCCGCCAAAAAATGCGGATTGTTCGCGACTTTAATCAGCGTCATAACGAGCTGGTATTACAGCGCAAGGTCGCGGCGATGACAGCACATAAATACGAACAGATCATTCCGTTTGGTGGTGCGGCGCTCACAACGTTAAGCTATACTAATACTAAGTTAACAGCGCATTCTTTTAATGTCGCCAGTATGGCCAGTACGCACTGATTTTACGTTCAATTTAAAACCAAATCCTATAAATGCACTTACTATCGACACAAAAACCTAAAAATTAACCTAGGTTAATTCTGTAATCCGGCGTTTTCCCCGATCAAAGACGTGCGCGTATCTGCGTGGAGGAGGTGCACGCAGTTGCATCGACAGTACCTGTATATTAACAGGTGTATAAACTACACATTACACGATGGAGTCGTCAATATGTATCACGTAACACTGTCTTACAATCAAAAAACGCATTTATCTGAAGCTTTGTCAGACTTTTTGCTGATGTATTGTCCCAATTTTGATTTTTTAATTAAGGGTAAACGACGACGAAAGCGGAGCTTTGAGACGTTAGTTGTGATCCATGAGGTGTTAAAAAATAATCATTGTTTACTTGAGTTTCCAAGGCAGGCTGTTACTGCGTTACACGAAAAAACCTCACTCCCTTTTGAGGTGAGCGCGCAATTTCATGTTGAACTAACATACCAAGATCTGACTATTATTAGCAAGGTGACCGAGCTTCACGCGCGATTAGAAATGGATCAGTTTGATATGCTAATGAATGTTTACAATCACGATGATGAACAATTGTTGAAAGAGTATTTAACGGGAAAGATCGTAATTACGAAAGAGCAGGCTGCACTTAGCTGGGATCTGTATCAGGTTGTACGGCATCATCTGGCGTGGGAGCGCGCAGGAAACCCGTCTCAGCGAGATTTTTCCAGTATGATGGCGGTTGATTATGACCGACCAGCAAAACGAAGCGTTGAGCCGTTGATGGTTATTAAAACAATTCAAATGCTAGGGGACGTTGTTAACCAGTAACGGCACACGTGCTGTTTTGCTGGTCATTGATTTTTGTCTGGAATAAAAATCAATAAAACCTATTTTAGTGGCAGGAATAGCTAAAAATTTATTCCCCTAGGAAAGAACATCCCTTTTCTTCGAGTATAAAAAGGGACAACACGGGGTGCAAATAACCCATCGAAAACGAGTTTAGGGCCTAAAGCAGTATTGACATGTGAGCGTAATGTGTATATGTTATGGCCGGTAAGTCACAGGAATTATTGAATTATTATGGAGTTCGGTCTTTGAAAAATTCATCTTCAGCTATTTTGTTTAATGGTGGCATGGCCATTTTTACGCTCAAACAGCAATGCGTCCGACAATTCTCCTTATTAAATTTTCTATATAAAGCACTCAATATTAATTGGTTTGTTGTTATGAGCCTTATTTGCGTTGTCTTGCTTTTCACTGGCGGCGTTGCCTTTGCGAAGTTAGTGCCGTTTAGTAGTGTCGATTTTATGACTCTATTGATTGGCGGTGCAGGGTATTTTTTGGTGATGGCTATTGCGATTGGATCGGCGTTTGTTGGAAGTGTTTTTGAGTGAAGTTGTTAAGGTTTTATTGCTGGGGTGATATATGGAGTGGATAATAAAGATACCCTTGTATTGCATTATTGGTTTTATTGTATATAAAGTCAGAGCCAGGATCAGAGTCAGGAACAAGGCAGACGATAGGGTTGACATGACCTATGAATCCACCAAAAACCTTACTTCTATTGGTGCTTATAAAGATCTTTTGCTCTCGCATTATTTTTCCCCAAAATATTGGTTACTTCGCAGTTCTGGTAGATGGTTACTCTATATTTTTATTTTACAAGTGGCAATCATCTGGAGCGCTCCTTATATAGTGGGACTCATGAGTGACAGTACTGTACTCAGCATTAGAGAATATTTGTTTGACTTTTTTGTCCCCGCAGAAGACTCCGGACTCTCACACCAGCATATTACCAACGCAATCACCGGTGTGAATGCCGCAAGTACACAGGCCTTAGTGGTTGGCGCAATATTCTGGCTGCTTTGTGTTCCAGAAACAATTGCTGTGTATTACATGCTGGTTAATTCAGGTCGTGAAAAAATGATCGCCACCATCTTGACCAAGGATAGACCAGACATTAAAAATATGCTCATTGAAGGGCTTTGGATGGATGTAAGAAAATACACTGGAAAAATGAAAAAAATTGGACTATTCAGACGGGTGTTTGTTTCGTTCTTTTCCATGCTGCTCGGAGGGCTTTCGATTTGGATGATGCTATCTAATAAGGCGATGTGGGCTGTAGGTGGCGATTTTTCCAGTGATCCATTTTTAAACATGATCATAATGGGTTTAGCGTGTTCAATTTTTGCCAATTTTTTAATCATACCGGTTAGAGACTACATTAAGTGGTTTATTAATCCTAAGCAACAAGAGGTAACGCAATGAGTGACGTTCTTCAAGACGATACATGGCAAAAAGAGGCCGCGACAGCTGCAGTAGGAGCAATTGAGGGTAAGATCCTTGAATTGTCAGTGATTACCTCCTTGAGTGGATTAAAAGGGGTGGCTGAAGGTGCGGTGACATTATCGGACGGGCAGATAGAATTAGCTCAGCGAGGCGCTGCTTTGCAAGGTAGCATTGAAAAAGTTGAACTTCAACGTGATGGATTATCGTTAAGGGTTCAGGATAGCTTGGGAACAAATAAAGAGCCTTACTGGCGCAGCTTGCTTGATACCAGTGAAGCAAGGATATCTAATTTAAAGTCGTCATTTACAATACTTAACGGATCAAGTGACTACACGTCAGCCAAGAGTAGCTTTAACCTTGAATTTGGCGGTGTTATAGGCCTTGTGGCGGGAGCGGCCAGCATTGGCTATGCTATATATGAGCAAGAGCAAGCGATTAATGAGTTGATAGATAATGCTGTTCAGGATGGGATTTCGGTAGAAGACTTGTTTGACCGCTACACCTCAGAGGTTATTGAGGTCACTGCTGTAACTGCCGGTTCTGTTGCTGCGGAGTTTATCATCGCAGAGGGCGCGGGAGCGGCAAGTGGCTTAGCAGGAATGGCTAGATTTGCAATGACCGCTGCTAAGGTGACCGTTGCATCAGTGGCTGTTACTATCGCTTACAACAGTGGTCACGCATTAGGCACGTGGCTTTATGATCATGACGTGGTGGCGGAGTCCATTCAAAACGCAATTGATAAAGTTGATTCTTGGTTGGATGACAGCACGCTTGAGCGTTATCCTGAAGCGGCTACCGCCTTGGCTGTACTGGTTGATAGCATGGGCAGCGAGATGACTGTCGACGATCTGCTCGCTATTTTGTCGAAGAGTAACCCTGGCTTTCAAGATTACGGTGAGGTTAAGGCCTTCCTAAATGTGGCGGCAGGGATATTTAACATTGTTCAGTCACATGAAATACAAGATAGTGATTCACTAATACAGCAAGTCGTGACGATGATTATTGCTATAAAAGAGAGCTTTCCAACCTCTAACTTCACTTTTGTTGATCCTTTAGAAATGAATCTTCATACAGATGATACTGATGTGATGATGGCAAATATTTTTGCACTCGAAAATCTTAACCCTTTTGCACTCGTTGATAGCAATAAACAATCCACTTTGTATGATGTCCACAATATGAATGGTGAGCTTAATACTGAGAACTTCTCGCAACAATATCTTGCCGATCGTCTTGATTTTTTGATTAATAAAAATATTGCTTATACCAATAACTCGGACGAAGTGAGTGTGACGGGCGTTGAAACTCGATTTCGAGATGACGCCTTTGATATCGACATAAGACAGAGGGACGGAGAAATAAACCTTACAACACCAAGAAAAGTACACTTTGGAGATGAAAAGGGCAATGCTATATTTGGCACCTCTCAAGATGATCACCTTTATGGTCGGGCCGGGGATGATTATATCTATGCCGATGCTGGTGACGATTATCTTGAAGGAGGCAGCGGCGCTGACACGCTTAATGGTGGCGCTGATGTTGATACTTATCACTTTAAATTAGGTGATGGTCAATTTAACCAGATAAATGATTACACTCAGGGCAACCATTTGTCTTTTGGCTCCGGAATAAGCATAGATAACTTTGAGTACATTGAAATGGACGACGTGTACGATGTGGATAACGGCCGCCTAATGGTAAGGTACTCAGAGAACGACGCCTTTATTATTAATGACTGGGAGATAAATCCATTAATCTTTGACAATCTCTATTATGATAGGAATGATGAGCCAGCGGCTCCTATAACAACGCCTTTGTATGAGCATGAACTTCCTGATACGCCCAATTATGAGTTTACAGGAACTCATGGGAACGATCACCACACTTATCACTCTAGCTACTTCTATGAAAGTGACGATCCAAGCACACTTAATATAGATTATGTTATTTCAGGTTATGGTGGTGACGATGTTTTATCAGGCAGGATGGTAGATGGGGGAAGTGGCGATGATATATTGACCAGCACCTACGGTATTGAGCGATTTACAAATACACCTTTTACGAATAGCTACCTTTATGGAGGGGCTGGCAATGACACGCTAACGGGAGGTGATGGAGAGGACTTCCTGGCAGGAGCAAGTGGAGGACTAGGCATTAGTTATGCCGAATATAGAGCAGAATATATTGCAGCCTATAACGAAGAAAGGGAGATGCATTACAAAACGTCGGGCACGCCTCTTTTTGATGTCGAAAACGCGTCTGATATCGGCAACATTAATAACATGACAGGAGGAAAGGGTAATGATTTTTTTCTTGGCACTATGGGTGAGGACATTTATCATTTTAACAAGGGTGACGGCTTTGACATAATTATGGAGAGAAGCCAGGGAGCGAAAAATATCCTTGAATTTAACTATAATGTTGATGATGTTAGCGTGTGGTTTGATGAGCAATTCCATTTATTTATCTATGATGACGTACGATTTGAAAACAATCCCAAGCCTCAAACCCTTTTCGTCGACTCTCTGGATGGAGGAGGGTTCAATCGTTATTATGAGGATGGGTATTACCTGAATGGAATAGGTGTAGAGTTAGACCACGCCATTACGGGCATTGACAACCCAGGAATGGACCAGCACACGGTTGGTTATGGTGAGTTTACGTACCAATTTCTTGATAGAGCATTAACGTTTGATGAGCTTCATCATAAGGCTCTAAATTATGAAGGGACTGAGCTTGGAAACACTGTTGAGATGCTCGGTCAGTACAACGGGCATAAAGAAAAAATCATTAACACTTATGGCGGTGATGACACGGTTAAAATTCAAGGCGATAATTTCACCGTTACTGGCGGTGAAGGGGATGATCGGTTTGTCATAGAAGCCTCTAGCGGCTCTAATAAATTTATTTTCAGAGCCGGCGATGACAATGACACCTTCCATTTTGACAGTGGCGCCGACAGTAGTGGTTTTCAAATTTTCTTTGCCAACTCAATTTCTGGAGAGAGTATCACCATTGACGATTTCTTTGTTGAATATCACGCTGCAGCAGATCGAAGCTTGTATGGCCATTTAACCCTTCATTATTCATTAGAGGATAGCATTGCATTTTTGGATGAGTCATTTAAGGAGCTGGGTTTTTACCTGCCTGATGGTAGTTTTCATTATCTTAGTGAGGTGAAGCAGGTCGTTTATGGTTCTGATGGCGCTGACGACATAGAGTTGACTAGCTACAACTCTGATGCGATTGTTAATACTGGCTCAGGTGACGACACGGTTACTGATTTTGCTTACGGCTCCACTGAGTACAACTTCAACTTAGGTGATGGGAACGATCAGATTACTGAAGTAGCTGCCCATTGGGACGATTCCATTAATTTTGGCCTAGGCATTATTGAAGACGATCTTCATTTTGAACGATCCGATGGGGATTTAATTGTTCACTACTCAGAGGTAGACTCTGTCAACATTAAAAGCTGGTATGGAATGAGTCCGTCCGGACACGTAGAGGCGATAACATTTTCTAATGACACCACAATGTCCTACCAACAAATCCTCAATATCGCCGATGGCTTTCCAGCGGAATCGCCAGAAATTATCGACGTAATTGAGAGTGGTAATGGCACAGGAATGGGCGGTCAACTTGTCGGAGGGGATGGCGACGACATCCTAACTGGCTCTGTGGGTGATGACTTTTTAGATGCTGGCTTTTCTGGCTTTAATACCCTAGAAGGCGGTCTTGGCAACGATGTTCTCTTGGGTGGGATCGACACCGATGGTTACTTTTTCTCAATGGGCGATGGAACAGATATTATTGATGACTTAGGAGGCGACGATTATATTGAGTTTTCTACTGACATTGATCCTTTAAGCGTCTCCTTTGCCAGGGAAGGGAGCAATTTAATACTGAGCTATTCTGCTACTGATAAGATCAGTATAGAAAATTGGTACGTCGGCTCTGAATACCAAATTGAAAACATATATTTTGCTGATGGATCTGTTTGGGATAGTACCTATATACAGGCAGCAACAGCGATTGAGGATACTTCGGCGGATGATGACTCCATGGATGATGCTTGGGTATATGACGGCACTGACGACGGCATCATTAGTGACACCGGAGACGATTATCTATTTAGTGATCAAGGAACGGATGGCACTATCTTCTTAGAAGAAGACGGCATTGATGCTATTTCAGACAGTGACGGATCAACTCTTGATGCTAACTATTTAAGTGACCAAGCCAGCTTATTGCCGCTACCAGAAACCATCGATGATGGCGATGAGCTTACATATTTCTTAGTAGGCGACACAGGAAATGACATATTAACCGGTCTTTCTGATGATGACGTAACAGGCCTTAGTGATGACAGTTATGTAGTTGTCCAGGACGACGCCATCAGTGAAAGTGACGGGGCTGATACGGTCCAGCTTGATTTAACGCTTGCACCAGAAGATTTATTAATTCCAATGAATGGCGACGATCTGCTTATTGAATACGGCATAAGCGATTCCGTCGTTAGTGATGAGGGGAGCCCTGCATTAGATGATCACGGTGAACAGATCTCTTTTGAGAGCAGGGTAGTTTGGGATCAAATAACCATTACGAACGCGATTGAACCAGAAAATGTATAAAGGATCAATACGCTACAGCAGACATCCTTATGTCTGATTCATTAGAAGCACATACTCAATGGCTGGAATACTACTTTTCTCTGTCTTAGGTTTATTTATAGTTATCGTGTGGAAAATCACACAGTATGTTTACAAAAAACGAGATACTAAATTCAGCTTTAAACCCGGCTTAAAGGGTGTTATTAAATTGTTCTTATTTATCCTGCAAAGGGGTGCGTAATGGGTGGATTAGCAGTGTTATTTTTATTGGGTTTGTATTTTGTTTTATCGGTTATAGCTGTTGTTAAAGTCAAGCCACTTTGGGCAAAAGGCCTTGTGTTATTGGTGGCTTTACTGCTACCCACGGCAGATGCGGTATATGGACGCCACAAACTAAAACAAATGTGTGCAGCAGAAGGTGGCTTAAAAGTCTATCGCGTGGCTGAAAATGTGGAGGGGTTTATGGCATCAGCAGCTGACGATTATTATATTAAGACCTATGGCTATCAATTTGTGGAGGCAGAAAGGTCAAAAGGTAAATATTACCGAGTTTCACAGCAAGGTGAAGATATTGTTATTGAAGAGAATGTTGTGCCTCTTAGCAAATTCATGAGGCATATTAGCCCTTTAAAAACATATAAAGAATTTTATTGGATACAAAAATTTACAATAGGAACGTTCCCTGATGGAGAGGCGTTGGCAGAAGACACTCAAATTAGTTTTGAAGGTGGCTGGGCAGAACGCTTTTTAGGGCAGTTTTCAGGTGCAGGTGCAGGTGCGGTAGCAAGTTGTGCCAACAGGAGATTTGAAACTGAAAAACTTACTACGACAATATTGAAACCTTCAGGAGAGTAAACATGGCACTAACAATCAAGCAATTAATGGACTATTCATGGATGTCACAGGCATCTTATTTAAACCTTGATGGATTAGCTTTAGGTAATGTGCCTGATTTAATTGGAAAATTAAAAAGTAGCGACATCAACAAATCCAACATATTCACCGACCATCAAGCCAAACTATTCACAGGTTCAGCAACATCTGACCCCGCAGACGGCTTTAACTTTATCAACCATATCCCTAATGTTGATGACACTGGTTTTTCTGCCACCGTGTTTCAAAGTAATGAAGATAATACTTACACCATTGCTGTTAGAGGTACAGAGCCGCCAGGTGAGGCAGCGAATAATAACTTTTGGAAAAGGAGTGCGTAATGGGTGGATTAGCAGTGTTATTTTTATTGGGTTTGTATTTTGTTTTATCGGTTATAGCTGTTGTTAAAGTCAAGCCACTTTGGGCAAAAGGGGTGGTGCTATTGGTGGCTTTACTACTGCCCACGGCAGATGCGGTATATGGACGCTACAAGCTTAAGCAAATGTGTGCAGCAGAAGGGGGTTTAAAAGTCTATCGCGTGGCTGAAAATGTGCAGGGGTTTGCAGGGGTTGCAACTAGTGATGTTTGGATAAAAGAATACGGCTTCCAGTTTTCAGAAGGTGAGCGAGCAAAAGGAAAATACTATCGTATATCTAAACAGAATAACCAGATCATTGTAGAAGAAAATATCACGCCTAAAAGTCAATACCAAGTTATTTCGGTAAAAACCAGAGGTAAAGCACAATATTGGAAAAATGCATATGTTGTGCAAGATATGCAAGGTGAGGTGTTAGCGGAAGATACTCAAATTAGTTTTCGTGGCGGTTGGGCAGAACGCTTTTTAGGGCAATTCGCGGACGCTGGTGTAGGAACGGTTGCATCGTGCCCTAATCAAGAGACTCGTTCTTGGTTTCGTCTAGTAAATATAGTTACCAACATTCTCAAACATTAAAGAAAAGGAAAAATAATGACACTAACAATCAAACAATTAATGGACTATTCATGGATGTCTCAGGCCTCTTACCTAGATTTTATTGGATTGCCTGTAGGGAGTTCTGGAACTTTGTTAAATGGATTTTTAACAACCAGCAGCATAAATAAACCTAATGAATTCACCGACCATCAAGCCAAACTATTTACAGGTTCAGCAACATCCGACCCCACAGACGGCTTTAACTTTATCAACCATATCCCTAATGTTGATGACACTGGTTTTTCTGCCACCGTGTTTCAAAGTAATGAAGATAATACCTACACCATTGCTGTTAGAGGCACAGAGCCGCCAGGTGAGGCAGATGCTTTTAACGACTTATTTAATGCAGATGCCCTAGGCGTTGTATTGCAAGGAAAAGCCTTAGAGCAGTTGTATGAAGGCTATCGTTATTACAAACAACTGACTGCTACAGGTGATACTGCTAGCTATACCCAACAAGAACTCACAGCGATGGCCAGCTTGCTAGTCACAGCAAGCGATAACAACTATAACGTAGGCTTATTTTTATTATCACCGATTGCTAGTGTTATTTCATCTTGGGTAGGGAGTTTGACTTTTGACCAGCGTGTTGAATTAATGGCTGCTGAATTGCAAGTGCAATTAAACGGTGATGCCAGCTTTGCTGTTAATGGTATTGCAGCTATCACCACAGGTGCAACCATCAACTTTACAGGTCACAGTTTGGGTGGTCATGTGACTGCACTATTAGCAGAAATGATCGCACAATATGGCGACTCAACCATTGGCGATATTGCCACTTATAATGCGCCAGGAATTAATGCCCTCCCCAATGAGATTATTAACTGGTTTACAGAGGGCACCCAAACCACACAATCAGGTGTGCTTGCAAACCGTGTTGCCATTGTTGCAGATGCAGGGCCTGATGTAACCTCATTACTAGGAGAAACAAATGGCATTGTGCAAAGAACTTTTATTGAAGGCTCATCACTGATTGAAAATCATTCAATTGTCAGGCTTTCAGACTCATTATCTATTTACGATCTATTTAACCAGCTAGACCCATCGTTAAGTAATAACCAAGCAAAGATAAAAGGAATTTTAGAGTCTATATCTAATGAGGCAGAGATATCGTTAGAGAAAACTGTAGAAGGTCTAAGTCAAATCTTACTGGGTACAAAACCTAATATTACTATTGATGATAGAGAAAGCCTATACATTGCCATTAAAGAAATTAATGACAGTACTGCCTTTAAAGAGACTATTGGCAAAGCCACTATTTCAGACTCGTCGGATTTAGCATCCTCAGTCAACCTCAATAATAACGAAGGCCTAGCCTACCGCTACGCCTTGGAAAACCTTAATCCCTTTGCAATTGTAGATTCAAAGGTCGACTCCACTTTGTATGATATCCACAATATAAATGGTGAGCTTAACGCTGAGAATTATACCCAAAAATATCTCGATGACAGATTAAGCTTACTTGAGTTTAAAAACGAGGCTTACAGTGAAGGTAATGCAGAGCACTATGGTTATGCTCACTCAGAAAATATTATCTATGAAGATAAGGCAACAGGATTCAAGGCCACCTTAAGTACCCCACCGTTTGGGTTTCCTCCAAAACTAGTCACCTTCGGTTCTAATGGTTCAGATCCAATTAACGGCGCAAACGAAAATGATCGCTTATATGGTCGCGGTGGTGATGACACTATTAACGGTGGAGAAGGCTACGACACACTCCAAGGCGGTAACGGCGATGACATCCTGTACGGCAACACGGAAACAGATCACACAGGTTTTGGCGATAGCTTTAAAGGTGGAAAAGGCGATGACACACTATATGGCACATCGGGATCGGATACGTACATTTATAATTTAGATGACGGTATAGACACCATCAATGAGATAGACGGATCACTTGTAGATGTCTTGAGTTTTAAAGGGATCGCTTCAGGCGATATTCAGATCACTAACAGCAATGGCGATGTCTTTCTTACACATATCAATGGCACGGATCAAGTGAAAATTTCTGGCATTACTAAAGACAGTGGGTTTATCGTCAAATTTGATGGTGTTACTACGTGGCTTGCACCTGATTTATTTACCGAAACGTCAAATATATTTATTGGCGATGAATTTGACAATACAATTTATTCAAATACCAATGGTCTTGAGAATAAAGATGACTTTATTTATGGGCTAGAAGGTGATGATCATTTATATGGTAATTATGGCCACGACTTCCTCTATGGCGGTGACGGTAATGACATCCTTCATGGAACCAGAGACTACACTTACTCCTATTATGGCCGAACCTACTATTACGATAC
>Ga0105350_10000133_pt1 | contig 48607 bp, 43 predicted proteins | sample EN1Hudsemesocosm_FD_83506 | JGI IMG/M metagenome (GOLD analysis project Ga0105350, IMG submission 83506) | Methane-oxidizing microbial communities from mesocosms in the Hudson Canyon - EN1E Hudson Canyon | ecosystem: Environmental > Aquatic > Marine > Cold seeps | place: Hudson Canyon... | reverse complement strand
TAACCATCAGGGCTATAGAGTACTGATACTCTTATTAAAAGCCGAATATATGGCAGCAATGAGTGTTGTTAATCAGTCAAATTGGTGTCTTGCAATTGGAGAGGGTCCATATATGGTATTAGACAATATCTACAGTCACTGCATTTTAATATTCGCTTCGATTAAGAGAATACTATCCAAGTTGGGGCTGGGGTAAGGGACTAATTATCCCTAATTCATTGGAACTAGGGCGTCATCCATTCGATGGGGAAGTTATCTTTGACTAACTGATTAATACTCACATTTAAAATATTATATTGTTCACCAACATTCTCGGCAAATTTTGATGGTAGATAGCTGCGAGCTATTATCATTGAATCGGGATATTTGTTTTTTAACCACAAGGATGTTCTAAAATTATCCTCCACAGAATCTGTGCAAAGAATAATAATGGGTTGTGTGTTGGCCAAATCTACCTTGGAACGCAATTGTTGCCACACTTCTGGATGAGAAATATTACCCTCAAATATTTCTCTGTTACAAAAATTAGCTAATTGCCTTTGTTCGTCCACTACCTGAATACGTCGCTTTGCATCGATACCAATAATGGCAATAGTATCAATTTCTTTTTGCGCATAGTGTTGCAGTTCTTCAAGTATCGTTTGACCAAACAAACCAAAACCAGCAATCACTACTACGTCTTTTGGCACCGTTTGCACAAAATGTGAAATCAAGTGTTGTTGCACTAATGCAGATGCTGCCAGTTGGTAGGAATTAAAATTGATACATTGTTGAGCTACAGCAGAATCAGCCATTGAACGCATAAAACGAATGCTATTGCAGTGAATAATTATTTTTCCTTTTAATGAAGGCTGTAACTGCAATATTTTGTAAGCGGCTTCATAATTTTGAAAATTATCGTCTCCTAGCAATACCACTTTCTTAGCTTTATTCAGAAATAATTTGGATAAAAAATAGCTGCGGGTGATATCGCCGGTGACAACTGTGGCGTGATAATGGCTTTTCAGTTCCTCTTCTCGCATAGGTGAAAATTCATCACAGATAATTAGCAAGGGGATTTTGGGCTGTACCAATCTAAGTTGTTTTAAATAGGTGATAGTCAACTCGCCGGAGCCTGAAACCACAATATGATTACTAATCCGCCTGAAATGCCATTTGTAAGGGGAAATAGTTTTAATGACAGCTTCGATAATAGTAGACGCAGCCAACATTGGTGAAGCAAAATAACTCAACCACAGCATTAACCTTGGCACTAAAGGCCCGCCAATAGGTGTGCCAATGTCTAGCCCCCCCATAACAAACAACCCTAAACTGTAATAGGCTTTAGTCAACATATCAGCAGTTTGCACATCCGGTCGCTCAGATAGGGATACCCCCATCATTAAGGCAAAAAACGCGCATAGAAAAAGTATAACAGCGGCTGACCATCGCCAACTAAATTTCAATGCTAATAAAGACATACTGCTCACCTTAGAGACCAAAAGAAAAATAGTAAACTAATCACAACAAATTCACAGCTCATTCAAATTATAATTTATTACACCTTGGTTATTTCACTTGATTTCAGTAAAGACAAATACATGTTGCTAGAAACTAATTGTTTCAGAAGTACCTATATTTAGTACATACATAAAGAGGCAAGAAATAGGAGAAAAGCGGCTGACTACAATAGGATTGGTATCAGACCTTGCTGGTTAAATGTAAGGTAAACTTAGAAGTATCAATCCAGCTATCCAAAGTGTTTCTAGTAATAACAGTAGAATAGGTTTTAGCCCCACTTCTAGCAATTGTCCGAGATTCGATTTCATACCAATAGCAGCAATTGAAATCACTAAAGCAAAACGCGAAATATCGGTGGCCCCTTGAGTAACAACCTCAGGTAAATCCACCAAGCTATTAATTGTCATTAATACAACAAAGGCAATTAAAAATGCAGGAATACCGGGCGGTTTGGCATCTGAGGTTTTATCCATATTCATTCTCAAGACTAACAAAATACACACCACTACCGGCATTAAAAATGCCACTCTAACTAACTTAGTTAATGTGGCCAAATCCCCTGTTTGTTCTGATACTGAATAACCCGCTCCTACTACTTGCGCCACATCATGGATGGTACCGCCTAAAAAGATACTAGTATGGGTAGGGTCTAGGTTGAGTAGTTCAGCCAATATTGGGTACATGACCATAGCCACGGTAGACAATGCAGTTACGCCAACAATGGTTAACAGGGTATCTCTGTCTTTATCTTTACTCTCAGGCATGACTGCCGCAATGGCCATAGCCGCAGAAGCGCCACATATGCCAACCGCGCCACCGGTCAAAACGCCAAAGCGTTTTTGTAAGCCGAGTGCCTTGGCTAAAACAATGCCAAGGCCAATTGTGCTGACAATTGCTACGACTAACAACAATGCAGTTTGCCAACCTAACGCAGCTAAATCGCCAAACGCAATACGTAAACCTAACAACCCCACGCCTACCCGCAAAATATGGCAAGCGGTAAACTCAATGCCCTCTTTACAAGTAGTGCCTTCATATAAAAATGACATGGCAATACCCAACAGTAGGGCAAATAACATAGCAGGGGCGCCATAATGCTCACTCAAAAACAGTGCAGCAAGGCCAACAATGACAGAAATAAAAATACCTGGCAGCTTAGTTTTTATATGCAATGTATTCGCTCATATGGCCAGTAAAATAGTTAGAACAACGTAATAATCATACATTTTGTTTAGTCGATAGCTAAAGCGACTAACACTTGTCTCTTACGCTCACCAAAAAATGGGCGTCTACCATGCATAGTCATATAATTATCGACTAAGGCTACATCGCCGTCTTGCCAAGGTAAATCAAAGGTGAACTTTTCTGACAATTTTACTGCCAACTGCAACCCTGCAATAGGAATGTCACTACCGTCACCAAATGTAATGGCGCTAGAGGGATTTTCGCGTACCCCCTTCCAGCCCATAAATGCTGCAATCAATTGATTATAAAATACTTTCTTTCCGTTACCTAGATCAATAACAGCAGGTAGTACAGGCGTGGTAGCGCGCAAACTATTATCTGCTAGCCATTTCCAACTATATCTTAACTCAGCCAGTTTTTGTTCGGCTTGGGCAGCATCTTGTACACTTAATGTGCTTTTCCAACTGCGTCCTTGTCCAGAGTTAGGATCATCTTCTGCTGGCATATGCGTAGTGTATTTGAGTCCCTTACTTATAAAATCAGCTGCAAGTGTCGGCATTTGTTGCTGTAGATCATCAAATAACATGTCAGAGCGACATAAAGGCGTTTCGCCACCTTCTTCGGCTGCACTTTTACAAAAGAAAAATAATTTACTTGGCGAGATAGGCGTTTGCGCCATTTCATGATGGAGAAATATCTCCACGTTTTTTGGCGCTTCGTTAGCAGTAAAAACTCTTTCGGTGAAGTTTATTCTAACGGCATTCGACAGTGATTCTTGGTAGGTAAAATTGGGATAATCAAACGAGTTTGAGAATTCATCAAAGCTTTCCGCCGAATTAACAGGAAACCCTCTGAATAGAATCGCACCAGTTTCTCGCAACTTAGCTTCAAGTTCAGTCAAGTTTGCTTTAATCCAATCGGCGCATTCTTGTTGGGTTGTCAGCGTGCCATCGTTAACCACCACACTCGGAAAAACTGAATCACCACAGTTTAATTGGTGAGGCACTTCTACATAATTTATCTGTTGCATAGGCTGACGCCTCTCTAATCGTATATAGGATGAAAAGTATTAAAGGCAGCTTCGCAAAAGTTGCCGGGATCATTAAATCGCCTACTACAGTTCAAAGCTGAAATTCCCTCCATTTCTTCTGAAGTTAGTTTGAAATCAAAAATAGCTAAATTCTCAATTAATCTTTCAGGACGAGACGTTTTGGGGATGATAGCATTACCCCTTTGTACTCCCCAACGCAACACTACCTGTGCGGCAGTTTTACCTAATCTTTGTGCTGCCTGTTTAACCACCGCCTGTTCTAAAACAGATTCTGCAGCGCCAGCCATGTCCAGCTCTAAGTAAGACAATGCACCTAAAGGTGAGAAAGCGGTAATCTCTAAACCATACTGTTTAGCCAGTCGCATCAAGCGGTCTTGAGTTAAATAAGGGTGAGATTCAACTTGTAAGACTGATGGTTTAATCCGAGCATAAGACATCAAATCATGCAACAAACCAGTGTTGTAGTTACATATACCAATTTGCTTAGCTAAGCCTTGCTCATATATAGCTTCCATACCTTGCCAAGTTTCGTATAGGGGTACAGGGGCTAATTCCATTTTGCCGACAACTGGATCAGTTACCCACTCTGGAGGGTAGCGATCTGCAAAATCTACGTATGGCTGAGCGATGGGGAAATGTATTAAATACAAATCGAGATAATCCAATTGCAAATCAGACAAAGTCTTTGCTAAAGCAGGCCCAACATGTTCTTCAGCATGAAATGTATTCCATAACTTGGATGTCACCCACAATTCTTCTCGGGTGCATAGGCCATCATCGATAGCGCGTTTAATGCCCTCACCAACTTGTACCTCATTGCCATAATCACAAGCACTGTCTAAATGACGATATCCCGCTTTGATTGCGTTATAAACTGCATCCGCACAGATTTCTTGAGGTATTTTCCAAAGACCAAAACCGACCTCTGGCATCTTTTTATGACTATTTGGCATCTATTTTTCCAATTAAAAAGCGGGACATACTTCATGTCTTATATAAGACATAAGTTAAGTGAATGCTTAAACTTTGTCAAATGTACAGTAGAGATAAGAGGCTTTTGCTTCAAAAAGTTCATTAATGATAGAGATAGCCTTAGGAATACGAAGAATCAAACAGATTATTTTATTGAGATTCGCCTTCGTTTTTAAACAAACCATCTATTACATTCATAACATAGTGGTATGAGGGAGTGATGATGAAATTAGCTACTTCTTTTGTCGGGAGAAAAGAAGCAGCTAATGCAGCAGATGTAAATTAAAGTTGGGTACATTGAAAGCACCAGAATCACTAAAACGTCACTACTACGTTAATATACAGAGAGCTAAACGGCCTCACCTTCACCGCGTATCTTCATTTGCAAACCCTTCAAAAAGTTTCGCAAAATTTGATCATTACAGGCGCGATATTGACGATTTTCTGGTTTTCTAAATAAGGCACTCAATTCATGTTTGCTGATTTTGAAACCACTTAAATCCATCGCTTCTAAAACGGCTTCGGCTTGCATATTGAGTGCAATTTTTAGTTTCATGAAAATGATGTTATTAGTCAGCCTACGCTCTACTGGTGCTTCGACGCCTTCACGTTTACCGCGATTTAGATTAATCAAACCGTTCAAAAATAGTGAAAACTGAAGATCGGTAAGTTCGACAAAAGCAGGATCATCGTCTTTGCGTAACCAAGTATGGAGCTGAGCAACTGTAGCGGGGTAATCAGCTTGAGCAAAAATTTCAATCATTTTAGCGTCGTTAAAATCGAAGATATAACGCACACGGCGCATGACATCATTGTTAATCATAATATTCCTAAAAACGAAGTTGGTTTATCCAACCTTAAACATGTTGTTAGTTTAAAGGTTTTTATGCTGAATGCGTTACTTTATTGGCAGATAAATATCGATGATCATTTTATGTTCAAAGTCATCAGGATAAAAACTCACTCGTTTAATCGAACAACGTGAGTTTATAAGACTTACAATGCATTGTTCTAATCAGTGAAAATCCAGAAGCGCTTCTTAGTGCCGCCAAAAAATTTTCCATAATAGTTAAAAGCAAAAACTACTTTGTCGCCTTTGAGATTTGACTCGTTTGGCTTGCTGTTCATTAGCAAACGCCCTTAGTTTATCCATACGACTAAGAATATTGTCAGCTTCTTCAGACATTTGAGCCTGACTGCATAAATCCATATTCGCATAATATTCAACGTGCTGACTGCAACTCCGCTGAACGCTATTTGCACCACTAACTGAATTTAAATGATTATTCATGTTGCCTCCAACAAACAACTGTTTATACATACAGTATAATTATGTTCATTAATTGTGCAAATGTTTTTTATTCAACCTTTTAAAAGATATTGCTGCACAAAATGTAGTAAGCGTTCATTCTAGTTTGATATATGCTACCAGCCCATAGACCTAAACGTCCTATGTTAGGGAGACAAGGCTGATTTTAGAGCGCTTAAACCGCCCCCTAAGTCCGTCATTTTAAGGTGACACGGGAATAAACGTATTGATGATTATGTAGATAAGTATTTGGAGGGATAATGGCCGAAGCAAAAATTTGGTGGGGTGATATAACCCTGGCTTTAGATGAAATCAAAGTGTGGGGCATGGGTGAACGAAAAATAGCGATCCAAAGATTGCACAAGGAGTGGGTTGTTTGGAACAAGGAGTTAGAATCAGAGAGCACGTCTCAAATTAGTGTTAAATCCCTTAAAACAACTAATTCACTTATCGATGTGCCTTACTCACGTCACTTAGTTAATCAAACCAAAGATACTATCAATATATCACCTATTTTGGCTGATAGACCTATAGTGGCAAGACCCGCAACCTCATTAAATATCCTGCCTGGTGAGTTCGTTGAACTGTATATTAGCTCCCCCTTATGGTTTCTGATGAAAGTAAACATCGACGCTTCTCCCATTGTCGACATCCCATTTTTACGCCCTTCTGATTCTTGGTTTGGGCCTTCCACAATGGAAGGTGAGTTATGTTATGCAAAATACACAGACGCTAGAGTAAATTTAGCTCTAATTGAAAAACGCGGACACAGGGCGATTACTCCTGTATTAGTTAAAAATCAGCACACTGAAACCTTAGTAATTGAACGTATTAATTTACCCGCGCCATTTTTATCCTTATATGCAGATGAACAGAATAACTTTTGGACCCAGGAAGTCGAAATCACATATCATAGTGACAGTGATAAAGCAGGTTTGAGACTAAAGAACACCGCTCCAAAGAGCAATTCAGGCAACATGTATTTAGTCACAAACGCCAGACAAAAATCCGACAGTCATCACTTCGTAAAATCAATCAAAAGCTTATTAGGCTAATTTCCCTTAACCAATGAGGAACCAGTTATGGAAGAAACCACATCAACTATTAGCCTAATGGAACAGCTACATATATTTGCTATTGGCAAAGCATTATTGATTTTAATTGTTGGTTATTTCATCGCCAAAATTGCCAGCACGGCCATTTTACGTATCGATTTTTCTAATCTGGGTCCGCACGGTAAAGTGCAATTAAAAAGAGCGGTTTTTTATGGCATTTTTATTCTCATGCTATTTTCAGCTCTAAGAGAACTGGGCTTCGATTTGAGTGTGGTGCTAGGCGCTGCAGGTATTTTAAGTGTTGCAATAGGTTTTGCCTCACAAACATCAGCGTCTAATCTTATCAGTGGTATTTTTTTGATGATGGAAAGGCCATTCTCAATCGCCGATGTCATTCGGGTAGGAGATACAACGGGTGAAGTGATATCTATTGATTTGTTATCGGTTAAACTTAGAACATTTGACAATTTGTTTGTGCGCATTCCAAACGAATCAATGATTAAAACTCAAGTGACGACACTGACTAAGTTCCCTATTAGGCGCGCAGACTTACAAATAGGCATTGCTTACAAAGAGGATATTGAACAGGTTCAGCAAATATTGGCTGATGTCGCAGCAAAAAATATCTTGTGCCTAGACGAACCTGCACCTTTGTTTATTCTATTAGGATTTGGCAGTTCGTCAGTGAATATTCAATTTTCAGTATGGGCCAAACGAGAGAACTTCCTGGCGCTAAAAAACACTATGTATCAGCAAATTAAAAAGACTTTTGATGATCTGGGTATAGAAATTCCATTTCCGCATATCAGTATCTACAAAGGAGAAGCCACGCAACCAATCCCCATAACCATGCATCAGGAACAACATGGTTCAAACGAACCTATTACTGATAAAACGTCTAGCAGAAAACTATGAATCTAGAAGCTGAAAAACAGCATATTTGTCACGTCAGTGCCATTTTATATACCGCGAGTCAATCGATCCGAATACTGTCGCACATAGAATGGAATCGAGATGTTAAAAGGCAATTTTTTGCAGAAAAAAGCAAAGCACTGCCTAAAGTCACTTACCCTGAGTTTGATCCAGCTAACACCATATCTTTAGTCGCTGAAGCGCGAAAACTATTAGGTAATACTGATATTGATCAATGGCTAGAAAGAATAGCCATTAAGCTCGAATACAGTGCATTAATGATGGCTTCAACGGGTAGCAATAAATTCTATGAGTTCTCTGAAAAATTGTATGGCAAACCTACCAATCCTTTTGTTGATGGTAAGTCTACGCCCCTTGATTTAGCCAATACATTTGATAAACAAATAAGCAGTTATGCCAATTATGACATGGGTGCTCCTGCACCTATGTGTTACTTGGCGTCTGGCATTGCTGACCAAATGCAGGCAGCAGTAATTGAAATGTTTGGTGACGAGGCGCCTAAAATTGAGATAGTAGATGAACTATCAGCCAATGCATTGGCTAGCCCTAAACTGATTAGAATTAGAAAAACGGCTTGTTTTACTGACTTAGACGCTCAACAATTGATTAATCATGAAGCACATATCCATGTAGCAACGTCTATTAATGGTTTAAATCAGCCGCATCTGAAGATATTGGCAGCTGGTCATCCAGGTACTACTAAAACGCAGGAGGGTTTGGCAGTATTTTCCGAGTATATTACTAATTCAATCGATTTAGATCGTCTACGAAGGTTAGCCGATCGAATTATTGCCATTCAAATGGCAATTGAAGGCGCCGACTTTCTCGAGGTGTACCAGTACTTTCTCGGTCGTATAGGCAGTGAATCTCAAGCCTATGAAAATAGCCGCAGAGTCTTCAGAGGTGGCGTGTTAACAGGCGGGGCCCCCTTTACTAAAGATGGGGTCTATCTAGAAGGACTCATTCGTGTCCACAACTTTTTAAAAGCCATAGCAGCCAATGGTAGAGCCGATTGTCTAAAGCTATTATTTTGCGGAAAATTAGATATCGAAGATATTCCAGTACTGTACAAATTAGAAAAAATGGGACTTTGTAAGCCCGCTAAATATCTTCCTCCCTGGGTAAAAGATGCCCGTTACTTATTAGCCTATTTAACCTGTTCAGGGTTTCTTAACAAGATGGATGTCACTTCCATTTACGCTCACTACGATGACTTATTACACAGCATTCCAAAAACGGGGGTGTAATAAAAACCAGCTTACAGAACGATATAACTTGGCCTGTTATAATATTTAGTGCCTTGGAAATAACTATGAAATACCAATGGAATCATTCATCATTGATTATAAATCAATAATCATAAAAACGAGTTAATCCAACATGGATACAAATTCCGTTTCGGCAGTGGTTGAAGACGTTTTGCAGACCGCAAACCTGGCCATTGGCGACACTAACACTTACATACAATTAGTGGTCATCGCTGTTATTTATGCTTTGTCTTTTGCAATCGCGTACAAGATAAGACACAGCGTGGGGCTGACCCATAACGAACCATCAGAAAGTGCACATCCGGTGCGCAAACTTGCTTTTAGAATAGGCGGCGTTTTATTTCCTTTATTGGCGATCATTCTGTTACAGGTGTCGACTAAAGCCAGTGAAAGTTTGGCATTCACACCTTGGTTAATCGAAACTGCTTTAGCTATTGCAATCATGCTGTTTTTTAATTCTTTAATACGCGCTTTTGTTCAACATAAGTTTGCTGCGTCATTGTTTCGATGGATAGGTTTGCCCATATTGTTATTGCATATATTGGGTTTGTTACCAACCGTGATTAGTGCCTTAGAGGAAATATCACTTGATGTAGGCAATGTCAGCATATCGGCATACGGTGTAGTGAGAGTGCTTATATTTGGTAGTTTCTTATTTTGGTTAGGCCGTGCATCAAACACTTTTGGCAAAGCCGTCATCAGAAAGCAACCTTCCCTAGATGTGCCCACTAAAGAAGTATTCAGTAAACTCTTTGAAGTCGGCTTATTCTGTATAGTTATGCTGTTACTGCTCAATATTATGGGAGTTAACCTAACCACCTTAGCAGTATTCGGAGGGGCAGTAGGCGTAGGGCTTGGATTAGGCTTACAGTCTATCGCTTCAAACTTTATATCAGGCATTATTATCCTACTCGACCGCTCACTGACAGTGGGTGATTTTGTTGAGTTAGACGATGGGCAAAAAGGCTTTGTCCGAGAATTTAAAATGCGCTATGCCGTATTAGAAACCTACGACGGTAAAGACATCTTAGTACCCAATGAAAAGTTCATTTCGTCTTTGCTGGTAAATTGGACTCATAAAGATCCGAAACAACGATACCGCGTCGATTTTTCAGTGCCTTACGCCACAGATGTGCGCAGCATGGTTGAATTTATCAAGGTAGCCGTAGGAGAACATGAACAAGTCATAAGTGGTCTAGATGTGCCATTTGAAGAACGTCCTGATTGTGAGATTGATAGTTTTGGTGATTCTGGTATCAACATGTTTGTTGAGTTTTGGATGATAGGAGTGGACGATGGTAAAAACAGAGTTGGCGGAGATCTGATGCTAATTATTCTAGAAACTTTACGTGAAAATGGTATCGAAATACCCTTTCCTCAACGTGAAGTTAAAATTCTTAATCCTGAGCAGAACGTAGGAAAATAGTAACTCTATAAGAAAACAAAAAGGCCAAGTTTGCGGATGCAGACTTGGCCTTTTTTTATGCTGTTACTTTGAGTGTAACTACTATCCTTTACCTTGCGTTTTAGTGCGGTGAGGTTTGGCATTTTTTTCAATAAATTGAAAAATCAAATCAGCTACATCTTTTTCGGTAGCGGTTTCAATACCTTCCAACCCTGGCGAAGAGTTCACCTCCATCACCACTGGCCCTCGTTCAGCGCGTAATAAATCTACACCACACACATTCAGCCCCATAATATTAGCTGCCGCGACAGCTGTCGCTCTCTCCTCTTTGGTTAACTTAACTAAAACAGCAGAGCCGCCTCGATGTAAGTTTGAACGAAATTCACCTTCCGCTCCTTGACGTTTCATCGCTGCAACCACTCGGTCACCCACTACAAAACAACGAATATCGGCACCACCAGCTTCCTTAATAAATTCTTGAATAAGAATGTTAGCATTTAACCCCATAAAGGCTTCAACAATAGCTTCGGCAGTTTTAGCGGTTTCAGCCAACACCACTCCAATACCTTGAGTACCTTCAAGCAACTTAATAACACAAGGAGCTCCACCCACATTTTTGATTAGGTCTTTGATGTTATCTGGTCGATTGGCAAAACCGGTTCTAGGTAAACCGATGCCTTTTCTAGATAGAAGTTGCATCGAGCGAAGTTTGTCTCGAGAGCGACTGATAGCCACAGACTCATTCACACAAAAGCTACCGGTCATTTCAAACTGCCTAACAACGGCTGTACCATAAAACGATATTGAAGCACCTATACGCGGGATAATCGCATCATACTGCGGTAATTCTTTACCCATATAACGCACAACTGGTCTGCTACTAGTGATGTCCATATAACAATGTAGAGTATCTATTATGTCGACCTCGTGGCCTCTGGCAATGCCAGCTTCCTTTAGTCTACGAGTAGAATATAAATTTTTATTTCGCGAAAGAATGCCAATTTTCATACATTTCCACACAGTTGATTTATAAAAATGTGATCGTACCTATAAATAAACTTCAAATCGACTTATTAAATAAAGAGCTGTGAAAAAATTAAAGATATGATTGATTGCGTGAGAATTGACAAAATTGTGATAATCTCTCGCCCGCCCCAAATATAGGGCAGTTACTAAGAGTAAATTTTAATTACTTTGCCCTATCCCAACAGTTAAATTTTGATAATTAACCTTAAGACTAGATGTGGCCTTTATGACGTATGACATTTTAATTTGGATTGGTATCGCCATTTGCGTAACACAATCAGCGATTTTTTCGGGACTGAACTTAGCGTTTTTTAGTCTGAGTCGATTGCAGCTTGAAGTAGAAGCGAAGCAAGGACGTAGTAGTGCAAAAACAATACTTTCTATGCGCGAAGATTCTAACTTTTTGTTATCGACTATCTTGTGGGGCAACGTGTCAATAAACGTATTGCTGACTTTGTTGTCTGATTCGGTATTGGCTGGTATGTATTCATTTATGTTTTCAACCATTGTCATCACGTTTTTAGGCGAGATATTCCCCCAAGCCTACTTCTCTCGAAATGCATTAACTGTGGCATCTAAACTCACGCCTATAATTAAGTTTTATCAGATATTACTTTTCCCAGTAGCCAAACCTACCGCTTTGATTTTAGACGGTTGGTTAGGTCGAGAAGGTATTACCTACTTTCGTGAAAAAGAACTTACCGCCATTATCAACGCTCACATAGAATCAGATGATACCGACATGGAGCACGTTCAAGGCGTAGGTGCCCTTAACTTTCTTCAAGTGGACAAAATAACCGTTAGCCAAGAAGGTGAAAGTTTAGATCCCAACAGTGTATTAAAACTCCCCTGCAAACTGGATTTACCGATACTTCCAGAAATAGGCAGTCCTGAGTTTCTAGCCTTTGCCCATGATGTTAATCGCTCTGGGCATAAATGGGTGTTGTTGACAGATGAAGAAAACTTGCCACTGTTAATGTTGGACGCAGATGGTTTTATACGTTCAACGATTACCGAGGATGCGAACAAGGATCCCTATTCATACTGCCATCGCCCTTTGATAATAGAAAACGCTCAATGTTCTTTAGGTGAAGCGATGAAAAACCTAAAGTTAGCCCATGATTTAGAGCCCAACTCAGATGAAGTATTACATGCTGATGTAATACTAGTCTGGAGTGATACTGAAAAAAGAGTCATTACCGGTGCAGATATCTTAGGCAGATTGCTCAAAGGTATTGGTAGTAATGAAACCAATAAATTAACTGAAAAGAGCTAATATAAGGGTTTTCCGGGTATCTGCTGGGGCAATCACTGCGTCAATTTCTAATACGCTGGCCACCTCTTGAGCTTGGCCTTTTTGATATTGCTCGGCTAAGACTTGCTCATAAAGAACATTTCTAGCAGTAGGATCCTGCACCGCAGCGAGTTCTTTTTTAAAGCCGAGTTTGACTGCACCTTCTAGCCCCATCGCACCAAACTCTCCAGTCGGCCAAGCAATGGTATAACTCGGTTTACTGGTATTTCCTCCCAACAAAGCCTGAGCACCCAAGCCGTAACATTTTCTTAAAACCACTGCCACTAAGGGCACGGTGAGTTGGCTACCTGCCACAAACAATTGAGACAAGCGTCGCACTGCCCCCTTATCTTCATGCTCCGGACCCACCATAAATCCTGGTGTATCACACAGCACAACCAAAGGAATAGAAAACTGCTGACAAAGATGCATAAATTGACTGGCTTTTTCTCCTGCTTCAACATCAATAGCCCCGCCTAACACTTTACAGTTACTAGCAATCACTCCCACAGGATGACCTTGTAAATGCATAAAACCAGTAATGATAGCGCCACCAAATTGAGCTTTAATTTCAGTAAAAGAGTCAGTGTCTGCGAGGACTTTAATGATGTTTTTTACGTCATACACAAAACGCCTGTCTTCGGGTAAAACCTGATTTAGAAGCAGCTGATCTGCAAAGGTGCTTTTTTCTCCTTCGACCAATGGTCCTTGAAAATACAACAAACATTTTTTTGCCATTTCGGCCGCTTGTTGTTCATTTTCTACCAAAATATCAATCACACCATTTTTGCACTGGTTTGCGCTAGGACCAATATCTGTGGGTTTAACCACCCCTAAACCACCACCTTCAATCATCGCAGGTCCTGCCATACCTATCCATGAAGATTGGGTTGCAATGGTAATATCTGCCGCACCAAATAAAGCTGCGTTGCCAGCAAAACAATAACCGTTTGCCACTGATATGCGTGGCACTTTTCCTTGTAAACTGGCCCAAGTCGCGAAGGACTGACATTGCAGTCCAGAATTTACCGTTGTGATATCTGTATCACCTGGGCGTCCTCCACCACCTTCAGTAAACATCACCACTGGATAGTTTTTATCTGCTGCTACTGCCAAGATACGATCTAGTTTTAGATGATGGAAGTATCCCTGGGTGCCTGCTAATACGCTGTAATCATTGATTACTATGGCCGTCTGCGAGTCCTTTTTCGTAACCAAGTCTGGATTAATATGCCCCACTCCGGTGATAACTCCATCAGCGGCAGTCGCCGATTTTAAATCCTCGTGATCTCGGCGTAACCGCTGTGCAGCCACGGCCATTTGCCCGTATTCCATAAAACTGTCAACAGGACACAAGTTTTGTAAGTTCTGTCTAGCGGTTAAATAGCCTTTCTGATGGCGTTTTTGTTGCTGTTCCAATCTGAATTCATCAAGTGTCATTGCCTTTCTGACGTTCAGTTCGTCTAGTAATATTTGATTGATACTGTCCGTGTTTGGCACTTTTGTAGTATTTATTTTATTTGCGCCGTCTGCGTGTATATCCAGCAAAGGCATGCCCAACAAACAATCATCACCAATGCCGACAAAAACTTGGTTCACCTTTCCCGACACTTCTGCACACAAGGTAGTTTGCATTTTCATAGCTTCGATAATAAGTAATGGTTGCCCCAAGTGTACTAGCTCATTTTGATTGACCAAGACTGCCACAATAATTCCTTTATTGGGCGCGCACGACGTATGAATGGGGGGCATAAAAGACACCTTAAACTTTTCAAATTAACTCATACTAGCATCGACCAGCAGGATTGATCCCGTCAAAAGTCACCGATGTTAAGAAAAAACTTGGCAACTCGGGTTAAAATATATACCTTGACACGATAAAGAAATCTTATAACAATCATAATGATACTGAGAATAATAGCTACATTACTCATAATGTTAGCACCCATAGTAGTAAGTGGTGATTCGATGAAACACTTATATCGGGTACTTGAGTAAAAAGGCAGACTGTATGATTGAAAATTTAAAACGTTCCTTTTTAAACTATTTAATGCTTTCAGATAATGATGATACGTTTGGAGGTTTAGAAAGATGGCGTGTCAGTGCTTTACGAATAATGATCATTAGCGGATATTCGCTTTACTCTGTGGTGGCAATTCATTGTCTAATTAAATCATTTGAGAACGGATATTATGCAACTCTTCCCGTCATATTAGGCTTTTATATCGTAGGTGGATTACAGCTTTGGTTGTCTAAGACTCACTATTATCTCAGTTCTTACAGTTTACTAATCAGTATTGTTCTCGCCGCTGTATGTATCAATTCAATGGTGCAAATACCTACTCTAGCCATGTTAGGCCCTGTGTTTATTTTCTCTTTACCTTTAGTGGCTTTTGTACTGTTAGGATTAAAAGTGGGGGTTATTTGTATAATCCTTAATATTTTACCTTTTGTTACTTTGCTAAATGGTTTTCAACTTAATCAGTACATAAGTGAACACGCGTATGTAGAAGGCGCAAATGCCTATATATTTAGCATTATATTTCTATTTTTTAATGTCTGTATCCCGTTAGCAGTAGCTCGGGCTAATGTCGCTAATTTTCGTTTGAACAAACGCATTACTGCACAGAATGTCAATTTGCAATTACAAAATGATTTTTATAAAACCTTATTTGTTGAAACTGATATAGCCAAATTAGTGGTGTGCTCTAATGGTTTTATTTCTGAGATGAATACAGCTGCTGAACAATTATTAGATTGTAACTTTAAGCAGCGAACCCAAGTCATTCCGATTTCAGAATTATTTTTCGACATGCCTTCAGAAGAAGGAACAATCACTGTTAATTTGACTGTTGCAGGCAAGATGAAAGCGTTCAAAGTAAGTCGTAGTGCATTGCTCAACAACTCTTATTATTTTCTTACCGTTCAGGATGTTACAGCTAAAGTAATATTGCATAAAACCTTGGCTGCACAGACTCTACTATATCGAAAGCAAAACTTAGACGAAGCGACTCGTTTGCCGAATCGAACTTGGTTAGAGAGTCATTTAAAAAACCAATTAAGCTACTCAGATACAAAGTTATGTATCGTAGCGATCCGTATTAAAAACGCTGAATTTGTAGCACAAAAACATGGCTTTCAAACGATGCCTTTAATGATCCGTAAATTAGCCGACCAGTGGTTATCAGAAACAAAAGTGGAATGCCAATTTGCATCTGTAGAGCCAAACAATTTAACTATCGTTTGTGAATTGTCTGACAAAGGAGCACAAAGTTTGCTTACCTCTTTTATCGAACAGTTACCTAAAAACCTAAAAATTAAAGGACAAAAAATCCCTCTAGACATCCAGTTTGGTATATCACTTTCAGATGGAGCAAATCTTCAATCCGAAAAACTGGTTAATAATGCTCTATATGCGGCAAACTCAAGTAACCTGGAGATAAACTTCTACCAAACCTCTAGTCTGGAACGTTTTATAGAACAGCAGGAAATTAACCTTCTTTTGAGTGAAGCCATCGCGAATGATGAACTTCATATAGTGTATCAACCTAAAGTAGAAGGGGATGGGAGATTAATCGGTTTGGAAGCATTATTACGCTGGAATTCACCGGTTATTGGTGCGGTTTCTCCCAGTGTATTTATTCCAATTGCGGAAAAATCAGGTTTAGTAACCAGTCTAACTCGTTGGTTGATTTTAAACGTTTGTAAACAAATAAACGACTGGCAACAGTCAAATTTACAATTAGTACCAGTCGCAATTAATATTTCAGGTGCAGACCTTGACCAAGATGATTTTCATGAACATTTGATCAAACCTCTGATCGAATACAAAATCAAACCTCAATTAATAGAGCTTGAATTAACCGAGTCAGCAAGAAGCATCTCCAATGAGAAAGCTTTATCAACCATAAATCACCTCGTCAATTGGGGATTTGATATTACTATTGACGACTTTGGTATTGGTTATTCTGGTATTTCAAAACTCATATCCTATCCGGTAAAAAAAGTAAAAATAGACCGACAGTTTATTAAAAACATCGATAAAGATAAGAGAAAGTCTCAAGTGATAGAAGCTATCATTGCAATGTGTAAAGTGTTTAATATACAAATATTGGCTGAAGGAACAGAAAACTTTGCCGAAGTAGACACCTTAATCAAGTTGGGCTGTCATAATTTTCAAGGTTATGTATTTTCCAAACCAATGAAAGCAGAAAATGTTAGGCAATTATTGTTGGTACAAAATGTATTGGATTTCAATAAATGTAGCCCTCTGGGCATACGTTAAAAAGACTAATCACCTTCCAACAAAAAACGCTCAGCGCGTTCTACTTTGCGCGGTTTCGCGGCTATCACTATTACGTCACCCACTAATAACGCCATGTCTTCATCAGGCTCTGCTAATTCAAGGTTATCCCTGCGCAGCCCTTTGACTTTAATCCGCCATTGCTGCAGATTTAACTGTTTCAATGATTTGCCCACTGCATAAGCATCTTCGGTCAGAATAACCGCGTGCATAAACTCCAGTTTGTCTTGTTTGGCGTAATCAAGTTCAGTCGTTTCACCCGGAAAAAATCCGTGCATATTGGCATAGTGCCCCATACGTTCTTTGCGCACACGTTTGAGTATTCGAGACATTGGCACACCAGATAACTGTAAAACCTGTGTCACTAACATCAGACTTCCTTCTAGAATTTCTGGCACCACCTGTGATGCTCCAGCTTCGAGCAACTCTTCCATGCGATAATCTTTTCGAGTTCTGACCACAACTGGTAAGTCGGGATATAGGCTTTTGACAACATGAATAACACTCATAGCCTTTTCATGTTGGTCAAAAGTAATCAACACCAACTTAGCTCGTTCTATTCCAACAGAACGCAATATGTCCTTTTGTTTTACGTCACCAAAATAAACCGGCTCTCCCGCACTTTGACTCTCTTGTACTCGGATGGGATCAGCATCTACCACCATATAAGGGATTGCTTCTATCTTTAATAAACGGCTAACTGATTGGCCCACACGGCCAAAACCAAAAATCAGTACATGGTCTTTGAGTTGTTGGTCTCTGGCTGAAAGTTGTTCTAAGCCTTTAACGTTAGGCGCGGCTTCAGGACTAATTGCTCTAGCGATTTTTGGACTTTTATCGACCAACCAAGGTGTAATCGCCATACTCATCACACCAATAGTTAACAATAATGACCCTTGTTCTGAGTTTATAATCGAGCGATCTACCGCCAATGCAGCCAATACAAAACTGAATTCCCCCATTTGACACAATTTAAGTCCAGCCGCCCAAGCATCTTGTTTACCTAATTTAAAGATTTCAGCAGAAACCCGAATAAGCACCACTTTAAACAACACAATAACCACTAAACCTAACAGTGCCCAATGTATCTGGCCTGGTAAATTATGCAGTTCTAAACGCATTCCAATAGTAATAAAGAACAAGCCCATCAGGATGTCTCTAAAAGGGCGTATATCAGCTTCTAATTGATGTTTATATTGGCTTTCACCTAGCATCATGCCTGCTAAAAACGCACCTAACGCCATGGATAAGCCAAACGAAAACGCTAAACCAGCGGCCATCAACGCCACCATAATGGTAGTCAAAACAAAAAGCTCATCAGTGCGGGTGCGAGCAACTTCACTAAACACTTTAGGTAATACCCATTTGCCTATGGATAACAAAATACCGATGACTAGCAGCCCCTTGAGAAATGCCATCGAAATGGCAATACCTAAACTTTGTTCTGAATCAGCAGCTAATAAAGGCACCAAAATCAGCAATGGCACAACAGCCAAATCTTGCAGCAATAAAATACTCACCGCAATTTGCGCGCGAGGAGTATTCAAGATCCCTAAATCACTGGTTTGTTTAATCACAATGGCAGTGGAAGAAAGCGCAATAATGCCACCTATCACCAGCGATGCTTTGCCATCAAACCCCAGTAACATGGCAATGCCCATAAATACGGACGTGGTTAATACCATCTGGGCCAGCCCCACACCAAATACTAGATGGCGCATGGCTATCATTTTGGGAAGTGAAAACTCCAAGCCCAATGAAAATAACAAAAAAACAATTCCTAGCTCGGCAAAGTTTTGCATGTCTTCAGGATGCTCAAATAATGCAAGCAGGTCCGGACCGGCCAAAATCCCACAAAACAAATAGGCCAAAATAGGCGGTAAATTGATACGTTTAAATAACCAAACAGTGATCACTGCAACGGCCATCAGAATAACAATATTGCCTAAATTTCCATGCATGGTCTGTTGTTTCCTGTTTTTATTATCTGACCGGCACAATATTTGCTCAGTGTTAGATAATAGTATTTTTGTATAGCAATTCGCCAATTTATTGGCAGGAGAAACCGTTGGAACAACTTAACCAGTTATACGACGAAAACGTCGGTGAGCCTTATTTCAGCCTTGAGGAGTCTAATCAAGGACTCAACCATGGGCAGAATCAAGGACTATCACAAAGTAAACTTAATAAATTCATCCAGAAATTGCTAACAACCATAGATTTGCCCAAACTTACTGAATTATATTTTCAACAGCTAGAAACCACCCTACCGCTGTCTGAACTAAAAATCCAGTTTGAAGATAACCGAGTGACATTTGGTCAACCGGTAAAAAATACACACTTAAAAACCCTCAATTGTTTGCAGATGGGTGGCATAGTAGCCGTTATGGATTATGCCTTTAAACACCCGTTGTCGTTGAAGAATTGGCAAATTTTGCAACAGATGCATAGTAACTTTTGTTTTCCATTTAAAAATGCATTGGAACACCATAAAATTAAACAATATGCCATGAAGGATTTTTTAACCTCTTTAGGCAACAGAGCTAGCTATGACGAAACTATGGTCAGGTTGGCCAATCAATCGCAAAGGCGCCACCAGCCTTTTGGTTTGTTGGTATTAGATATGGATAACTTTAAACAAGTTAACGATGTTCACGGGCATCAAGAAGGCGATAAAGTATTAATGGCCTGTGCAGATACTATTGTGCACAGCCTGAGAGAATCTGATTTTGCCTTTAGATTTGGTGGTGATGAATTCTGCTGTTTGTTACCAGATGCAGATAACCAGACTAACAATTTGATTGCAGAACGTATTCGCAGCGCAATTGAATCACACCCTTTGCTGCAACAACATCAAATATCTTGCAGTATTGGTAGCGCGACTTATCAAGAGGAAGACTCGCAAATTGGTATTTTCTCGCGAGCTGATGAAGCACTGTATGCTGCCAAACAAGCAGGAAAGAATTGTATTAGAAACGCTTAGTAGAAGCTGGCAAAAAATTGCCGTCAAAACCTGCAAAAACGACAAAGCCATGCTAATCAGCATGGCTTTGTTATATTAATACGCATAAAGAATTGTGATGACTTAAGGTCAAAGGCAATTCAAAACATGCTCTTATCTAAACAACACTTTTTCTTGATTAAACCAATACACACAAAAAGCAAACAAAGCCCCTGCAATAATGACGGTTGAACCAAAAATGGCAAAAAGTTGATAATAATCCATTGTCCCTTTGACCAATTCTTTCATGGCTAGTGAAACGTTAGTCACCGGCACCCAAGCCCAAGCACCTTTCAATTCTACGCCAGGTAAAAGCGCGATCATAATAGGTACAATGACCAAAATTGTCATAGGTCCCATGTAACTTTGCGCTTCTTTGAAACTTTTGGCATAAATAGAAATGCTCAGCAAAATCGCCGAGAAAATCGCCACTACAGGCACCAGCATGAGAAATATCAGCAGAAAATCAATCATGGCTATTTGTGCCATAAAATCCGCGACAAACTTAATTGCCATACCTTGACTTAAAACCAATCCCCAAATCACCATACTGGCAACAGTTATGAGCGCAGTCATTGTGCCTGCAAAAGCAATAGTCAAAAATTTTCCCATGACAATTTTGTTTCGATCTATCGGTGAAATCAACAAGGTCTCAAGAGTGCCCCGCTCTTTTTCACCAGCACCGATATCTGTAGCTGGAGCCATCGCACCGGTCAAACAGATAATGAAAAGTAAATAAGGCAACATGCCACCAATCTTTTCCCCCCAATTTTCACGATCATCTGCGGTATTAACTTTCTCTAAGACAATCGGCTCTATCAAAGCACTTTGTTTGGCTTCATTTAAACCCAAATCAGAAAACGCACTTTGTTGAAACAACTCTGACTGACTTTTAACAATTTCATTTACCCGTCGGTAAACCAAATTGAGTCCTGCATCGTTGTAATATAACTTAATGTTAGCCTGACCATTTGTTAAAACATCGCTTGAATAATTTTCTGGAATTTCCAACACAAAATCCACAGTATCGCTGCGTATAATCGAGGTATAATCAGCGTCAACTTCAATTTCGACAAGGTTAAACTTGTCTGGTTGTTGCAGCTCCTTAACAATATCTGGTGCATATTGCCCACCTATCAACGCGTAATTAAGTACTTGAGTTTCTGCTTTATCGATGGCTTGTTTACTGACAAAACCAACAATACCGAAGATCAAAGGGAAGATTAATAACGGCAGCGCTATCATAAAAAACAAGGTTTTACGGTCGCGTAGTAATTCTTTTATCTCTTTTTTAAATACTAACCACATAGTCTATTCTCCCTTTTCGCTAACAGTTGATTGGATAGCAGCCATAAAGGATTGGTGTAATGAACCCTCAGAAAGCGCTTTAAAACTGGCGATATCACCATCAAACATCGTACTACCTTGATCAATAACCGTGACCTTGTCGCATAACTCTTCAACTTCATCCAAATGATGCGTTGAAAAAATCACCGGAGTACCTTGCTCTTTTAAGCCACGAATAAACTCGAGTACAGTTTGTGTAGCCATAATATCTAAACCTGTTGTGGGTTCATCTAAGATTACTAACTCTGGAGAGTGCACCACCGCTCGAGCAATCGCTGTTTTTTGCTTCATACCGGTTGAGAAGTTTTCTGATCGTCTGTCTAAGAAATTGTGCATATCCAATAAATCAGCCAGCTCCTGTATACGACTGGCAATAGACTCTTCGCTCATGCCATGTAACTGACCGAAATAATGGATATTTTCACGGCCCGTTAAGCGACCATATAATCCGGTAGAGCCTGATAGAAAGCCAATCTTCTTGCGAGCAATAACAGGATTGGCTAACACGTTATCACCGTCAATTTCGACACTGCCACCATCTGGTTTGAGCGCTGTGGATAACATACGTAAAGTGGTGGTTTTGCCGGCTCCATTTGGTCCGAGCAAACCTAACACTTCACCTTTTTGACAAGTAAAAGATACATCTTGCACCGAATGGAAAAAACGTCCTTTTAGTCGCGGATCTTTTTTCTCTTGCTCACTCAGCTTTTTAGGATTTTCCACAGCGAACTTCTTCGCCAGTTGTTTTATTTCTATCATTCCTTTTTCCTAGTTTGTTACTGCCTGTTATCTATAGTCTCTGAATTTTGTGATTTATTACATGCGCTAGGTAAAAAAAATGTGTAACAATAATCAATTCCAGCAAACTATAAAAAAATACACATCATCATTATCGTGCAGCAAAGATAAATTAAGGGAAGTTAAATGCAACAAGTCAGTAACCCATTTCAGGCCATGAAGGACATTATTACCAAACCTAATCAAGTGTTTGCCACCATCAATGAAGTTCACAATTGGTCATGGATCCCATTTTTATTTATCGCAGTGACTGGTGCCTTTCCTATTTATTTGTATTTCAACTTTGTTGACTTTGCTTGGTACAACGAATTAATGGTGCAATCTATCGCCGGAGACCTTAGTCCTGCTGAACAAAATTCAGTACGTAATGTCATGTCAGATCAAGCGCAATCTTTATGGGCTGGAGTATTTGGTTCAGTTTTGGTCGCTATTGTCAGCAACGCTATATTGGCGCTTTACTTTAATATTTTCACTAAGGCCGATGAAGAGTGTGTACAAGGCTACACAGACTGGTATGGCTTCGCTTGGTGGGTAAGCTTACCCACTATTGTAGCTAGTTTAATTAGCATAGTGGTTGTGTTGTTGGCACAAGATAATCAGCTATCTCCCGTGGCCATGGCGCCGACTTCGTTGGCATTTATTTTTTCAGTCGATATGACATCTCAGTGGTCATCGTTGATGCAAAGTATTCGTTTAGAATCCATTTGGATGATGTACTTAACCACAGTAGGTTTGAGTCAGTGGACCAATTTCTCGGCAAATAGAAACTACACTATTGCTATCTCACCCTATCTTATTATTTGGGGTATCAGGACGCTATTTATTATTTTTTAGTCGCGACAGTGGCCTGAAATAATCTGTGTTAGCGTAAAACGCTGGGGTTTTATTGGTATCCCACATACCTGGGATGCCTAATAAAGGAATGGGAAACATAGGTTTCTTTTCAGCAAAAAAATTGCTCTGTTTGATATGTTTTACTAATAACTCATCAACCTGCTTTAACTGCTCACTATGACTTATCGTAGCAAACTGACTATCTACTTCTAAGGCAAGCCATTTTCCTGTTAGACCAATGAATGGCTGTAACAACATTTCTAAATTAGCGTGGCCAAAGATAAAACTGTTTAACTCTTTACCCCACGCCAGTCTATTTTCTATAAAAACAGATTGCCATCTGTGCATCGCTAACTCTTTAATCAGTTGCTGAGCAATAGAGTCTTTTTGATAGGTTAATATCACGCCACATTCATCAAAATGGGTTAAGTTATTGCGTCTAATCGTTCTTGGAGACAAACCATTTAATTCAATGTCTTCAACATGTTGTTGGTTAAGCAAACGTTTAGTGTTTGGAAACTGCAACCAAATTAGGCCATTAAACAAGTCATGCCAGCTATCTGGCCGAGTAGGAATGATATTTTGTTGATGGATTATTTGCTCGTAATAATGCTCAGTCTCGCTGAGTTGGTTTTGACACACAAATTGCGGGATAGACAAATCCCCTAAGCGCGATTTTAAAACATTGAGTCCATTGGCGTTTGGACAGTCTGCCATAGCGGACAGGCCAAAAAGCTCTTCAAGTTGCTGCATGGGCAACATAGATTGTTGCTGAATATAGTCTTGGTGCCAAACGCTCACAATTGCCCTTGAGATAAATCTACTGTAAAAAGGATGCGTTTATAATATCTATGCCATTAAACTACAAGAGCAACTATATGAAAACTTGCCACACACTCCTGGCCTTATGCCTGCCATTAACATTGGCTCTATCAGCCTGCCAAGATAAAACAATTGAAGCTAAGCCGCCGGTTGAAGATAACTTTGTTGATGTTTATCAAAGCATTAATACTGATGACCTAAAGAAACATATCAAAATATTAGCATCGGATGAGTTTGAAGGTCGCCTACCCACTACAGTAGGTGAGCAAAAAACCCTTGATTATTTAGTCAACGAATTTAAACAAATGGGTTATGCCCCAGGCAATGGCGACAGTTTTTTACAACCCGTTGAACTGATTGAAATGACAGCTGATCCGGATATGACCATGACCATAGGCGAAAACGAGCTTGTCTATAAAGAAGGCATGATTGCGTCTACCAGCCGAGAGCAAAGCAAAGTAGAACTAAAAGATTCTGAACTAGTATTCGTTGGTTACGGAGTCAATGCCCCTGAATATGATTGGAATGATTACCAAGGCTTAGATGTAAAAGGTAAAACCGTAGTGATTCTGGTTAACGACCCGGGGTTTGAAAATCCCGAAGGTGATAAGTTCCAGGGCAAAACTATGACCTATTATGGCCGCTGGACATACAAATACGAAGAAGCCAGTCGCCAAGGTGCCGAGGCAGCTATCATAGTCCATGAAACTAAACCTGCATCTTATGGCTGGTCGGTAGTTGCCAATAGCTGGAGTGGTCCACAATATGGTTTAGTCAGCAAAAATGGCAATGCTGACCGCGTGGCAGTTGAAGGTTGGTTAACCATTGAATCAGCACAAAAAGTATTTGCTGATGCAGGTTTAGACTTTATTGCCGAAAAACAAAAAGCAAAAACGGCACCTTACAATAAACACTTAGGTTTAAATGCCTCGGTCACCGTCAATAACAGCTTTAAGAAATCAATCAGTCATAATGTCATTGCTACTTTGCCAGGAGCAGAAACACCAGACGAACACCTAATATTTAGTGCCCACTGGGATCATTTAGGCAAAGATGAGACAAAAGATGGCGACCAAATCTATAACGGTGCCCACGACAATGCCACTGGCACTGCCACAGCTCTAGTCATGGCAAATGCCTACGCAAAATTGAACATAAAACCTAAACGTTCTGCCACATTCTTGATTGTTACTGCAGAAGAACAAGGTTTATTAGGTTCTAAATATTATGCAGAACATCCCATTGTGCCACTTGCTAAAACCGTGGCTAATATCAATATGGATGCAATGAGTGTTTTAGGCAAAACCAAAGATGTTGCGGTAATTGGTATGGGTAAATCTGATTTAGAAACCAACCTAGAAAAAGCGGCTAAACGCCAAGGTCGATACTTAGTGCAAGAAGGGACCCCTGGAGCTGGCTATTATTATCGCTCTGATCATTTCAACTTTGCCAAGCAAGGCGTTCCTGCATTATATGCAAAAGGTGGAGAAGAGCCTATTGATGAAGCCACTGCAAAATACCGCAAACGCACCAATGTCATAGTGAGAGGCTGCTACCATCAAGTATGTGACCAATTCCGCGAAAACTGGGATTTATCAGGTATCCAACAGGATGCGCAACTATTGTTTGAAGTGGGTCATGATTTAGTATCATCGAATGATTGGCCAAAATGGAACACAACAAGCGAGTTTCAACGGAAGTAGGATTTAGACTTGAGACTTACGCTTTTAATAGCGTAAGTCTTTTTTGACTTTATAACTTGATGTGCTCAATAAACGGCAAGATTCATTTAAAATTAATTACGATTTCCCACTTTGACAGTTCCAACAAATTTCAAAGGATTCGGTGTTCTGTTCAGCACATGTTGAACAAATCCAGTTTTTAGATTCATCATTTTCAGAAGACTTTAACAATTCAATTGCGGTTTCATAGTCTGAATCATCAACCCACAACTCTAGCCAGATTTGATGTCCAGGAATGGCACTTCCCGATGTATGTTCGTTCCTAATTTCTACAGCTATTCCGGCGCACTCAATTACGTTTTTGGAATTCATCGCTAAAAGTCGGTTTTCATTGGTGTATATTTGTTTCATAGTTTTTCCCTAACACTTCAAATATTCGGCGCACTTTGGCTGGGTGTCGCCCCCCAAAATTGTTTGTTATGTTTCTAAACACAACACTGTTTTTACGTGTATTGAGCTTTTAGCGCAACTAAAGTTGAATTCACAACACGAAAGATAATTCACTTTAGCGGGATAAAACCAACAAATTGTCAGCATTTCTCTGGATAATCTTGAGTAACTTAACCGGCAAAGAACACCTCCCAATTCTGGGTTCAGTCCATTACCTAAGCTTTAGAAGCTAGCCACTTATAATCACTTAGATGTTTAATTTAGATTGTGACTTTCTATTTGCTCAATATTCAGTCAACCTAGCAGAAGGAATAGTTTTTATTTTGTAGTTAGATGCATTCATAAATGACTCTATATTTTAGGGAACAATGCCATCTTGATCCAATTAATTTATACCAGTGATTTTGCTCAGGCTCTCAAAATTGAGGACTTTGAAAAAATATTAGCCGCAGCTGTAACCAAGAATAAGAGACTTGATATAACAGGAATGATGGTAGTCATTGATGGGCATATATTTCAAACGATTGAAGGCTCAGAACATAACGTTCAGTCCTTGATGGATTCAATTAAAGCGGATAATCGCCATAATAATATACGTATTATTGGAGTTGATTCAGTGGTGGTGAGGGATTATCCAGATTGGGCAATGGGATATACCTGCAATTGGCAAGGAACAACTTTAGACGACGTTAAGTCGCTATTATTGCAATTAGCCGAAACAAACACCTTCAGTGAAAATAACGCACAAAGTCTAAAAATACTGATGCGATCATTACGACCTGAGCTCACTTAACCATCACGTCTAATAATCGTTTATTTTCAACTTAATTTGAACTCAATGGAATAACGTAAGGAAAGACCTGTGCACATAGGAATGATTGGTGGAATAGGCCCTGCCGCGACTGACTTTTATTATAAAAACCTAATCAAAGCGTTTGCATTGGCGGATAAAAAATTGGAGCTGACCATAGTTCATGCTGAGGTCAGTGACGTTATTAATAATATAGTCACCGACGCCGCCGATAAACAAGCTGACACTTTTCTAAAATCAGCCCTGCGTTTGAAAGCTGCTGGAGCAGATGTAATTGTTATCTCCTCCATTGCCGCTCATTTTTGCATTGCAGAGTTTAGTGCGTTATCACCGTTACCCATTGTTAGTATCATACCTACATTGGATGCTGAATTTAATAAAAGAGGGCTTAAACGCGTTGGCTTACTCGGACATAGTATTTCAATGGGCTCCAAGTTATTTGGAGGAATTTCATCAGCAGAAGTGGTGGTACCTTTAGATGATGACTTTGATACTGTTCACAAAACCTATATAAAAATGGCTGCAGAGGGGCAAGTTGATTCAACTCAGAGAAAAACGCTGTTCACTATCGGCAAAAAGCTATGTACCGAGCAAGGAGCTGACGCTGTTATATTGGCAGGAACAGACCTTTGCCTAGCATTTGATGGATATAAATGTGGCTTTAATGTAATAGATAGCGCACTCGTTCATATAGATGCTTTGTGTGACATGTCAGACTAAGTCAATAACGAAAAAGTAACCACTGTGAGTACAATCGAAGATAAATACTGCTGCCCAAACCTGCTAAAACAAGCATTGTTCTTAGTAATTCCTTTCTAATGTAAGAAAATCACAGTTTATCCTTGCTTTTTTCGCTCAGACTGGCAAATTCAAGGTCGCGAAAGACTCTCTAAAAATAACAACAGTTTTCGCTTTTTTCGGCTTGTCACGATAGAAATACCAAGCCCCTTATAAACACCAAGTAACAAGAGAAACATTTTTATGTGTGGTATTTTCGGTATTCTGGGCATCAAGAGTGATGTGGCAGAACTTAGAACGCAAGCGTTAGAGCTTTCCAAATTACTCCGCCACCGCGGACCTGACTGGTCAGGTATTTGGAATAATGACAGCGCTATTTTATGTCACGAACGTTTGGCAATAGTCGACGTAGACACAGGCGCTCAACCGCTAATAAGCCGCGATAATAATCAAGTGTTAGCCGTTAATGGTGAAATTTATAACCACAAAGCGTTAGAAGCCGCACTTGCAGCACCTTATGACTTTAGAACCAAATCTGACTGCGAAATCATCTTGCCTTTGTATCAGCAAAAAGGCGTTGAGTTTATCGACGAGTTGGAAGGTATGTTTGCTTTTGTCTTATACGACGCAGAGCAAGACACCTATCTAATTGCCCGTGACCACATGGGCATCATCCCCTTGTATACCGGTTATGATGAACACGGAAATTTATACGTTGCCTCAGAAATGAAAGCTTTGGCACCTGTATGTAAGACAATTCAGGAATTTCCTCCTGGTCATTACATGTGGAGTAAAACAGGCCAATTAACCAATTACTATAAACGTGATTGGATGGACTACGAAAACGTTAAAAACAACCCTACTGATCTGAATGACCTGAAAATTGCTTTTGAAAAAGCGGTCAAATCACATTTAATGTCTGATGTGCCCTATGGTGTACTTTTATCAGGCGGCTTAGACTCTTCTTTAGTGTCTGCGGTTGCAGCTAAATACGTGGCTAAACGTGTTGAAGATGGTGATAAATCAGATGCATGGTGGCCTCGTTTGCACTCTTTTGCTGTTGGTTTAGAAGGTGCTCCTGACCTAATTGCTGCACAAAAAGTGGCTAAGATGATAGGTACAGTTCACCACGAAGTGCACTTTACCGTGCAAGAAGGCATCGATGCCCTACGTGACGTGATTTATCATATAGAAACCTATGACACCACTACCATTCGTGCTTCGACTCCTATGTATTTACTTAGTCGTAAAATCAAAGCGATGGGTATTAAAATGGTGTTGTCGGGTGAAGGAGCGGATGAAATATTTGGTGGTTATCTATATTTCCATAAAGCGCCAAATGCTAAAGAATTCCATGAAGAAACCCTGCGTAAACTAAATCGTTTACACATGTTCGATTGTGCCCGAGCTAATAAATCCACTTCTGCTTGGGGTGTTGAGGGTCGAGTGCCTTTTCTAGACAAAGAATTTATGGACGTAGCCATGCGCCTAAACCCACAAGACAAAATGTGTCTTGATGGAAAAATGGAAAAATGGGTATTACGAAAAGCCTTCGATAATAATGAATATTTACCTTCTGAAATATTATGGCGTCAAAAAGAGCAGTTCAGTGACGGTGTGGGTTATTCGTGGATTGATTCACTTAAAGAATTTATCGAAACCCAAGTAACTGATGCGCAAATGGCTTCAGCGGAATTTCGATTCCCGGTCAATACGCCTGATACCAAAGAAGGTTACTTTTATCGGACCATTTTTGAAGGGTACTTCCCACAGGAAACCGCAGCCAAATGTGTACCAAGTGGAAAATCTATCGCTTGTAGTACGGTAGAAGCCTTAGAATGGGATGCGAGTTTTAAAGCTAATGCTGACCCTTCCGGTCGTGCAATGAGCACTGTTCATGGTAAAAGTTAGTTCACAAACAAGCTAACTAGATTCAAACAGTACGACGACTAAAGCCAGAGCTAACCCTCTGGCTTTTTTATGGTTCGAGTTGAGAGGAGATCTTCCCGTCGAACCATAACTCCTTCCTGTCTAAAGGTGTTTTTTCTGGTAAAAAGGGGTTTTTTAACGTGTAAAATGTTCTTTGTTCAATCTTAGATTTTTCAATGTAATCAGCATAATTCTCGATGAATAATGCTTGAAACGTACCATTTTCAATGGCTTTTTCTAACCCTTTTTGAATAAGCTTGGCTAGGGGTACACTTTTCTTATTTACAAAAAAGTAAATAGCCGTAGGATAATGTACCCCAAGAGTAGGTTGGATTTTGATTTGATTTTGCAACTCACTTTTGGCTAACTCTTCCCAAATTTCAATGATAGAACGTGGGAAAAAGTCCCCTTGTGCTTTGCTAAGCATTCTCATCAGTGCTTTATGAGTCCGCTCAGTTACCACATCAAAACCATTGGATTGCAGTATTTTGGTATCAGGCCAATCTCTACCTTGAAGAGGTATGAGCTTAACTAAATGCTCGAGTTGCTGAATATAGGCAAAACGTTCAGCCATATCTTGACGAATAAGTAACAAACGCCAGCCACTGAGTCCCTTAAAGATTGGAATGCGTATAGGTAGAAAGTCTTTTTCACGCTGTTCGTTAGTCATGCCCCAAACAATATTTATTTCTCTATTGTCTTGTAGCCTATCTAAAGCCTTGCCCTTGGAGAGAAGTTTCTCTGAGGGTTTTAGTTGATAATTCACTCCAGTTTGATCCAAAGCCAATGACAATAACTGTATGGGATATTCATCAATAGCTGAAGTGCTTTCTTGGGGGCTAGGAAACGTTATTTGCCAAGAAGCCCCCTTAGCGTTAAAGCTACAAAGTAGAATCAATACGGCCAGTGCTTTGTTCATAAATCACCCAGTGCGGCTAAACAAATCTGTAAGTTTATTTTCATCATCATCTATTACCGCCACTATTATTTTAAATTGATTATCGGGCATTTTCTGTAACGTGTATGAGGTTGCGCAGCCAAAACATAGATCATCGTTCTGGTCAAAAAATTGCCAGCGCATTTTAGAGAAATACAAGGTATCTGATAAACGCATAGTTTGCTGTAACTTAGGCACAAACGTCTTAACGCCAACCTTGGTAAACTGCGTAATCATTCGACTCACAGCTTTTTCTAATTCTTCTTCGTTAGCCATGACCTTTTTACTATTATCGTTCATGATAATAGTAGGGGGTAAACAAAAGCTGGCTATTTTCTTAGCGTCAAAAGTATTTAATACTTTGGCATAAGCATCTAAAAAACTTTCTGAATCAATGGGCATAAATGTCATGTTCCTTAATTACATATATTCAGTTTACAGACCGCTACTCAATTCCAATAAATTTATGAGTTTGTAACGACAAACGCCAATTACGCGCTATACAGGTTTTAATTGCAAGGTCGGTTGCACGTTTTTGTTGGCTAATGGGTTGCAAATAAATATTCGGAGCACTTTGTTCACCTAATAGCAGTAACACTAGGTCTAACTCTTCGATGTGTTTTTGCATGGCTACCGGATGTTTAATTTCGTTTGCTCGGCGCATAGCACTGCTCAATACTGGTCTACCTCCAGGCATATTCACTTTAGGCGAGACAGTGACCCATGTGTCTGGATGAGCAATAATTTCGTAGGTACCGCTGGTTTCAATTTGCACCGAATAACCTTTTGTTATTAAGCTAGTTGTTATCTCGGTCAAATCATACAAACAAGGCTCACCGCCGGAAAGCACTATATGTTTAGCCACATAATCATGTTGACTAAAAAGGGCAATTAATTGTTCTGTGGTGTGTTCAAACCAGCTATCTGATTCTGCCGTTTCCGCCATCACCTTATCGCTTGTGGTTTTTAATTCAGGTGAGACCACCCAAGTATGTTTAGTATCACACCATGGGCATCCAACTGGACAACCTTGCAGCCGCACAAAAATAGAGGGTAATCCCGTATAACTGCCCTCCCCTTGCAAAGACTCAAATACTTCATTAATTTTATATGAACTCAATCACTTTCCTTTTTGTTTAACGCATTCCTGTTGTGGGAATTTAGCGTTAAATCACTTAAAATCGCTGCTAATGTATAGATTATAAAGAAGCAAAGCCCATGTCACAAAAGGTAGTGGTAATTTTTTCCGGTGGAATGGACTCGTTTACTGTCCTAAACCTAGCAGTTAAAAAGGGTTTAGAGGTGTTTGCCTTGTCTTTTAACTATGGACAAAGACACAAAAAAGAACTGGATTACGCCAGTCTCGCCTGCAAAACCTTGAGGGTACAACATAAAATAGTCGATATCTCTGCTATCAACCAACTAATTGGCGGTTCTTCTCTCACTTCTGATATTGATGTATCTGAAGGTCATTACGAAGAAGAAAGTATGAAAAGCACAGTTGTACCTAACCGTAATATGATTTTACTGTCTATGGCGGTGGGTTATGCCGTTTCAATCAATGCGAATAAAGTTTACTACGGTGCTCATTCAGGTGATCACGCTATTTATCCTGACTGCCGCCCTGAATTCGTGCACAAGATGAATGATGTCTGTGCCATTGCTAACTACGAAGCAGTAGAAATTGTGACGCCTTTTTTAGACGTGAGTAAAACTGCAATTTTAACCGCGGGTTTAGTAATGGGCTTGGATTACAATCAAACATGGACTTGCTACAACGGCCGTGAAAAGGCGTGTGGAAAATGTGGTGCATGTCAGGAAAGATTAGAAGCGTTTAGCGAAAATGGCGTAAGTGATCCTCTAGAGTATGAAGCCTAACAAGCATTCGTTATGATTATACATAAACCCCACTAAAACAAGGTTTCGACAACTCTAGCGTATCAAAATATTTACACTTATATGCTTTAACAGCGATCGCAACTCTCCCTTCAGAATGCCCTTTTCGGGCATTTTTTATTGAAATAACCTAAGCTGCTGACGTCCGATTTTGGCGGAATCACCACTAAAAAATTTAATTAGCTAAAACTAAAGACGGGATTCATTAGAAGTCCTTAAAAGGCTCCCCCTATTTTAGGTTTTAGACATGACTAAAGAGAATAAATAATGGCAGACTTATTTGAAAATCCAGTAGGCTTAGACGGATTTGAATTCATAGAATTTTCTTCTCCTGAAAAAGGGCAATTAGAAAAAGTGTTTACTGCAATGGGATTTACTCAAGTAGCAAATCACCGCACCAAGGATGCACAATTGTGGCGTCAAGGTGGTATTAACTTAATCGCCAACTATGAACCCAAGTCAGCCGCTTGGTACTTTGCTCGTGAACACGGTCCTTCTGCATGTGGCATGGGGTTTAGAGTCAAAAATGCCGTTCAGGCTTATGAGTATTTATTAGCCCAAGGTGCCGAGCCAGTTATTGTTGAAACAGGTCCTATGGAACTTCGTTTACCGGCCATTCGTGGTATTGGTAACGCGATAATTTACCTCATTGACCGTTATGGCGATGAATTGTCCATTTATGATATCGACTTCAACTACATTGAAGGTGTTGAGCGCAACCCAGTAGGCGCTGGTTTTAACGTAATTGACCATTTAACCCATAACGTTTATGGCGGTCGAATGAAATATTGGGCTGACTTTTACCAAACATTATTCAATTTCCAAGAAATTCGTTTCTTTGACATTAAAGGTGAATACACTGGATTGACCTCAAAAGCGTTAACCGCTCCTGATGGCAAAATTCGGATTCCTTTAAACGAGGAAGGAGAAGGGGGTAAAGGACAAATTGAAGAGTTCTTACGCGCATTTAACGGCGAAGGTATTCAACATATTGCTTTCAGTTGCGACGACTTAGTAGCTTGTTGGGACCGTTTAAAAGCCATGGGCATGCCATTTATGACGGCCCCTCCAGAAACATATTACGAATTGCTAGAAGGTCGATTACCTAATCATGGCGAGCCTGTTGATGAACTGCAAACTCGCGGAATTTTGCTGGATGGCACTACAGAAGACGGCCCAAGACTGTTGCTGCAAATATTTTCAGAGACTCAGTTAGGACCAGTATTTTTTGAATTCATTCAGCGCAAAGGTGATGACGGCTTTGGTGAAGGTAACTTCAAGGCATTATTCGAATCAATTGAGCGGGATCAAGTGAATCGTGGTGTTTTGAAAACCGGGAAAAAAGAGGACGCATAAGCGAGCGCTTAAACCCTCATTAAAAAGCCGCTTTTAAGCGGCTTTTTAAATCAGAACTAGTTGAAGTGCTATTTTAGTATATATACAGCTAAATCTTACTTCTCTACCTGCTGAATAAAGTAACTGATTTCTTTAATCAAATGTCTTAAAACGGGGTTTAGACGAGTATTTTTACCATTCATCACAAATAGGTCATGGCTAAATTCAAATAAACTTTTGCCTACGGGTACAAGACCTAAACCTGCCGCTTGATTGGTAAGTACATAATCAGGCAATAAACCCACATACTCACCGGTCATAATTGCTGACAAACAGCCATCGTAAGAATCAGAAAAAGTTTGAATTGCCATACGCGTATCATCAGAGATGTAATTAGCTGATGACAAGCCGGAAATGCCTATTGCTGGATAGTCACCGATTTTAACATTGTCGGGTAGACCATCACGGTATTTTGCTAACACATGCGAAGGAGAACAATATAATCGACCTTTACATGTCACTTCTACAGGATGAAAGGTCACTGATTCAGGTTTCACCATGTCGTAAGTTGATAACACCAAATGACATTCACCAGATAACGCCACATGTTCTACCTCGTTATACAAACGAGTTTGAATATTCACGTGAATATCATTGAATTTTTTCATGGTACTTTTAACGGCTTTACTGACCGATAAATGATAAGAAAGCGGTAGCCCTGCCATCATCACTAAGGTGATATGCCCTGAGTAGTCGTCGTGTAAACTCTTCAAATTAAACACAAAGTTATCAAAAGAATTGAAGATACGTTTGGTTTCTTGAAAAACCACCTCCCCCTCTTTGGTCATTTGAAAACCACCACGACCACGATGGCACAACACTAAGTCTAACCGCTCTTCCAGTTTTTTAATGGCAGCGCTAATATTAGGTCTTTGCATCCGCAACACTGGTTCTGCTGCGGTAAAGCCATTACATGAAGCTACAGCGTAAAATACACGCAATAATTTGATATCAGATTCTTGAAGACGATTTAACATTACAGCACCACTTATAGGTATAGTTCTTGATACTAAAGTACATAGTAGGAAAGCCGTAGCAGGATTACAATGGAAATTTAGCAGAACAGCTAAAAACAGTGGTGCTATACCCCTCCGCATAAAAAATTACCCATTAAAAGGAGTAATCCTTTATGTAAATCGTATTAACAATGCTTAATTAGTAATGACCAACACCTTAATGGTGAGACCTTTAATCAGACAATATTAATAGTCATATTTGTTAACTAAGAGTTTTTTACAATTTGCGAGCGAAACGCTTCAATTTCATCTCGTAAATTCGCCGCTTTTTCAAATTCTAAATCCTTAGCCGCTTTAAACATGACTTTTTCTAGCTCAATAATTCTCTGCAAAATTTGTGGTGTACTAAGCGCATTATATTTTTTACTCGATTCGGCCACTAATCTAAGTTTAACCTTACCGTCAGAGCTACCATCTCCAACATCCATAATATCAGTAATAGGTTTATTCAGTTGCGTGGGAACAATGCCGTGTTTAAGGTTGTATGCTCTTTGAATTTCACGGCGTCTGTCTGTTTCTGCAATGGCTCGCTCCATAGAGCCAGTGATCCTATCACCATACAATATTGCTCGGCCATTGAGATGTCGCGCTGCCCTCCCCATAGTTTGAATCAGCGACTTGTCAGAACGTAAAAAACCTTCTTTATCTGCATCAAGAATCGCGACTAACGACACTTCAGGCATATCAAGCCCTTCTCTAAGTAGATTGATACCCACTAACACATCGAACTTACCGATACGTAAATCACGAATAATTTCAATACGCTCAACTGTGTCTATATCTGAATGTAAATAACGCGCTTTCACACCATGTTCATCAAGATAATCACTTAAATCTTCGGACATACGTTTGGTTAAAGTGGTAACCAGTACTCTTTCGTTTAATGCCACACATTTTTGGATTTCCGACAATAAGTCATCAACTTGAGTGCCTACTGGCCGTATTTCTATTTCTGGATCAAGTAAACCAGTGGGACGCACAAGTTGTTCAACTATATCGTCTGGTACCGCAGCCAATTCAAATTTACCGGGCGTGGCAGACACATAAATAGTTTGCGGGGTAATTTGTTCAAACTCTTCAAACTTCAAAGGCCGATTATCTAATGCCGAGGGCAACCTGAAACCATATTCAACTAAGGTTTCTTTGCGAGAACGATCGCCTTTATACATAGCGCCGATTTGTGACACAGTAACGTGGGACTCATCGATAAACATCAGTCCGTCAGCCGGGAAATAATCAATTAAAGTCGGTGGCGGATCACCAGGGTTTCGACCTGACAAATACCGAGAGTAGTTTTCGATGCCTGAGCAATAACCTAGCTCCTGCATCATTTCTATATCAAATTGACAGCGCTGCGATACGCGCTGCTCTTCAACCAATTTATTTACCGACTTAAGCTGCTCGCGCCTTTCCTTAAGCTCGACCTTTATATGCTCAACTGCATCGAGAATTTTTTCTCTAGGCGTGACGTAATGGGTTTTTGGGAAAACAGTGGCCCGGGTGACTGTTTTTTCAACTGCACCGGTAAGCGGATCAAAAATACTGATTCGTTCCACTTCTTCGTCGAACAATTCCACTCTAATACCATGGCGTTCTGAATCTGCAGGGAATACATCAATCACATCACCGCGTACCCTAAACGTACCACGCTCAAAAGCGATATCATTACGAGTGTATTGAATTTCGGCCAAACGGCGCAAAATATCCCGTTGGTTCATGATGTCGCCTTGACGAAAATGCACCAACATTTTCATATACGACTCTGGGTCACCTAGTCCATATATGGCCGAGACACTAGACACAATGATAACATCACGCCTTTCCATCAGTGATTTGGTTGCAGATAAACGCATTTGTTCGATATGTGCGTTGATTGATGCATCTTTCTCAATAAAGGTATCACTGGAGGGCACATACGCCTCTGGCTGGTAATAATCGTAATAGGAAACAAAATATTCCACAGCGTTATTTGGGAAAAACTCTTTCATCTCTCCGTAAAGTTGCGCAGCTAAAGTTTTATTGTGTGCCAATATCAACGTCGGCCGCTGAACCTTTTCAATCACATTGGCCATGGTAAAAGTTTTACCCGAACCTGTTACACCCAACAATATTTGGCGTGCTAAGCCATCTTCTAAACCTTCAACTAATGCTTTAATCGCTTTTGGCTGGTCGCCAGCAGGAGAATAGTTGGAGGATATTTCAAATGCTCTGCTCATAATTCTTATTTACTCAATACACTTTGTTCAAATCGAGAAGCCAAAATGGATTTAAACCAAATAAAGGCAATACAACCAACGGTAAGGTTTGCCATTACTCCAGCCCAAAAAAGTCCAAGCAATCCAAACCAATAACTGCCTATAAACGAAAAAGGCACAAAAAATACAAATAAACGCATACCGTTTAATGACAATGCTGACATAGGCATGTGCATGGCATTAAACGATGAGTTGGTCAAAATGGTCACGCCCTGCAGGCCATACCCTAAGGGCACAATTAATAAAAACATTATGATGGTTGCAGACACTTTTGGCTCATTGGTAAATATATTAGCAATCACACCAGACAAAACAGCCAATATTGCAAACACTATCAGTTGCCAAACGATCACAAACTTAACGCATAAACTGTAGGCTTGGCCCACTCGCTCAAGCTTATTAGCCCCAAAATTTTGACTGATAAAAGGGGGCAATGACATAGATAACGACAAGACCACTATGCTGGCGATTGATTCTAACCGCCCCCCTACTCCCCAAGCAGCAACAGCTTCAGGTCCATAACCTGCAACAATTGCGGTCACAACACCAGCTGAAATAGGGGTTAGCATATTGGCTCCAGAGGCAGGCAATCCAATCTTTAAAATTCCACCTGTGCTACGTTTTAACTGCTGCCAATTAAGTAACTTGGGCTCCATTAGCTTTCGCTTTACAGCCAGTACATACAAGATATAAAACAAACCTACCGCCCAAGCGATAAGGGTAGCAATAGCCGCTCCTTGTATGCCAAAAGCAGGTACAGGGCCCCAACCAAAGATGAGTATCGGATCAAGTACTACATTAATAAGACCACCAAAAGCCATGACGTAGCTAGGTGTTTTAGTATCACCCGAAGCACGCAACACACTGTTGCCTACCATAGGCATAGCCAGAAAAACCCCAGCTCCATACCACACCAACATGTATTCTCGAATCAAGACTAACTGCTCTTCGTCAGCCCCCATTAAGCGAAAGATAGGCTCCATGGTCAACACACCAACAATAGCCAAAACAATGGCTAGCACCATTGTTAGCATTAACGCACCTGTAGCCGTTTCCTTTGCTTGGTCGTGCTGGCCAGCACCTAACAATTTAGCAATTACTGCCGAGGTACCAATACCCAAACCAATATTCAAACTAATTACCGTGAAAGTAACTGGGAAAGTAAAACTGATAGCGGCAAGCTCTTGGGTGCCTAACATGCCAATAAAAAAGGTATCAACTAACCCAAACGTCATAAGTACAACCATTCCTACTATCATAGGAAGCGTCATTTTACGTAACGTGTTAGCAATATCATTGTTTAGCAAATCTGGATGGCGCGCTGTTTTAGTGCTTGAGGTCAATATTGCTCTCTCTTAAATGAAGATATTGGTAGATAAGTAAGTAAACCAGATGAAAATCATATGACACCGATTTTACCCTTTAAATTTCATGCTGTTGTATGTGCTGTCATATTGGGGTCTATAGTACGCGATTTTTCCTTCATATTTCTTATATTTACTGGACTTAATGTTACAAAGTTGTTAACAACCACTCTCCAACTAAGTGTCTCTTTTTGAATACATGTGAGTGCCTATTTTTTGACGTTTTATGTTTTTTTGTACGTTTTAAAGTAAAAGATTTATTTTTGTTTTAAAAACAATCAATTAAAAATAAATAAATATTTTGTTTGTTTTAGCATATTTTTCTCTTTTCTCTTTAAAAACAACACACAAGCGAAATTCCATCATATTTACAATTAATTTTTTATTTAAAAGAAAAACATCATAATAACGTAATCGATTGATTTTTAATGGCTTTTAAAATTAATTAGATATTTCCAACTTCATCTGTTGACTTTGAATTGAAGTTCTAAACTTTACCAGTAACAATTTAATCCACAAGGTTATCCACAAGATTCGTGGATAACTGCCCTCGTCCTTTAATTGGCGTACATTGACACCACTGTGTGCTTTTATTTTAGTTGGTAACCACTAACCTTTTGCATCGCCAACGAAGGTTATACTTTTGTTAAATACTGTCATTACATACAGTACACAACAAATCGTTAATAACAATTAGCTATAACGAAATTGAAAAACGGTCTTTGATTTAAGATTATTTAAGAGAACCAAAATCGCATAAATTTGAAGCAATAAACCCGAGATTTTTTTGATATTTTAAGAATACGCATGGATTGTGAGAAAGTTTATAAAAATATCGTTAAAACCTCACTTTGAGTGTTGACAGCGGACGGTATGCTGATTAATATCCTGCCCCGTTGAAAAGCACCTTGGTTTGTAACTAAGCAACGTTTTAAACGTAAGTATAAAGTTCCCCCTTAGCTCAGCTGGTTAGAGCGACGGACTGTTAATCCGCAGGTCCCCTGTTCGAGTCGGGGAGGGGGAGCCAACTTATACTTAATAAGTTAAATATGTAATTCGATGAATAATGTATTTAACCTTAAATTGAATTCCCCCTTAGCTCAGCTGGTTAGAGCGACGGACTGTTAATCCGCAGGTCCCCTGTTCGAGTCGGGGAGGGGGAGCCAATTCAATTTTTACCAGCTCTCCTATCCACCTTTCCTGTTATTATCTCTAGTTATCGACTTTTATTTTAAAAATAAACACCTTTTAGCAATAAACTTTTGAATATCAAGTTGTTAATGGTCACTTAAATAAAGATAATAAGAGTGTATTAATAACTCCTGGCTAATATTCACTTAAATGACCGAATTCTTATTACTATTAATTGGCACAGTTCTGGTGAACAACTTCGTGTTGGTTCAATTCCTCGGCTTATGTCCGTTTATGGGAGTGTCTGGAAAATTAGAAACGGCTATTGGCATGTCTATGGCCACCACTTTTGTGTTAACCCTAGCCTCTCTTTCCAGCTACCTAGTTGAACACTATATATTGCTACCACTTGGTATCGGCTATTTGCGCACCCTGAGTTTTATTTTGGTGATTGCCGTAGTCGTGCAGTTCACCGAAATGGTTGTACACAAAACCAGTCCCACTTTATACCGCCTGCTCGGCATATTTTTACCGCTTATCACCACTAACTGCGCTGTATTAGGCGTAGCATTACTGAATATTAACCAAGATCATAATTTTGTTGAATCGGTTGTTTATGGTTTTGGTGCAGCCGTAGGATTTTCTTTAGTGCTTATATTATTCTCCGCCATGCGTGAACGTTTAGCCGTAGCAGACGTACCTAAACCTTTTAAAGGAGCTTCTATAGGTATGATAACCGCTGGATTGATGTCTTTAGCCTTTATGGGGTTTACTGGCTTGGTTAAATTTTAATGTCTCTAGGTTTCGCAATTCTAACTGCACTGCTAGCTATAGGTCTGTTGGCGCTAATCTTTGGATTGGTACTAGGTTTTGCTGCGGTAAAATTTAAAGTAGAAAGCGATCCGCTAGTCGAACAAATTGACCAAATACTTCCGCAAACCCAATGTGGGCAATGTGGATTTCCTGGTTGCAAACCTTATGCTCAATCAATAGCTGATGGCGACGAAATCAATAAGTGCCCACCAGGTGGCGATGCCACTATAAAAAAACTTGCCGACCTTATGGGAGTAGAAGCTAAATCTTTAGATTCAGCACATGGGGTGGAAGAGATAAAAAAGGTTGCCTACATTCGTGAAGACGAATGTATAGGATGTACAAAATGTATTCAGGCCTGTCCGGTTGATGCCATATTGGGCGCGGCCAAGCAAATGCACACAGTTATTACAGACGAGTGCACAGGCTGCGATCTATGTGTCGATCCCTGCCCTGTTGATTGCATAGATATGTTGCCCTTAGCAAATAGCGCTTCATCTTGGCGCTGGGACATTAATGCCATCCCTATCAAACAAATTAGTTAGACGGGAATTATGCAAAATAACTTCGACGATATTATTGATAAACTAGACAACAACCAATTGTGGGACTTCCCCGGTGGTGTATTTCCTGCTGAACGTAAAACACTGTCGAATCAAACACCAATAGGCAACTCACCCATCCCTGAGCGTCTCTATGTGACCACTAAACAACATATTGGTGTTGAGGGTCATCTAGTGGTTGAAGTGGGGCAAAAGGTGCTCAAGGGTCAAGCTTTGACAAAAAGCATGAACCCATTTGCAGTGCCCATTCATGCTCCTACATCTGGTGAGATAGTCGCCATTCAAAAACACGTATCAGCTCATCCTTCTGGATTGCCGGAGATGACTGTAGAGATACGCAGTGATCAACAAGACAAATGGATTCAACTTAATCCTTTAGTGGATTATCAAAATCAACCCAAAATGCAAGTACTCGCTGCGATTTGTGATGCCGGCATTAGTGGTATGGGTGGCGCTGGATTTCCTACTCATATTAAATCGTCACCTAAAAAAGACGTCGACTTTTTAATCATTAATGGCATTGAATGTGAACCTTACATTACGTCTGATGATCGCTTGATGCGCGAACATGCTTGGCAGATTCGCCAGGGTATAGATGTTTTGTGTCATCTGCTAAAGCCAAAACATGTATTGATTGGCATAGAGAATAATAAACCTGAAGCCATCGAAGCGATGCAAGTCGCCTGTCGAGAAAATCCCAACTACCGAGTTTGTAGTATTCCCACTAAGTATCCCGCAGGTGGCGAAAAACAACTCATTCAAGTGTTAACCAATAGAGAAGTGCCCGCTAAAGGCTTGCCTGTGGATGTAGGCGTGATCATGCACAATGTAGGCACTTGTTTTGCCATAGCTGATGCCATTTTTTCAGGCAAACCACTGATTGAACGCGTGGTAACTGTCACTGGTGAAGCGGTTGAGAAACCCGGTAATGTGTGGGCAATGATTGGTAGCCCTGTTGCTCACCTTTTGGCACACAGAGAATATAAAAAAACAGCTCAGAGCCAACCTAACGTCATTATGGGTGGCCCAATGATGGGCTTTAGTGTGATAAGTGATTTGGTGCCAGTGGTGAAAACCACAAACTGCATATTGGCCCCCACTGATAATGAAATAGCAGGTAACAATGAACAAGCATGTATTCGTTGCAGTGCATGTGCAGATGTTTGCCCGGCAAGCTTATTGCCACAACAATTATTTTGGCATGCAAAAGCTAAAGAATTAGATAAAACTCAAGACTACAATTTATTTGATTGTATCGAATGTGGCGCCTGTGCTTATGTTTGCCCTAGTGAAATACCTTTGGTTCACTATTACCGCATCGCAAAATCTGACATTAGAATAGAGCAAGAAGAAAAACAAAAATCAGACAAAGCGAGAGATCGTTTTGAAAAACGCGAAATTAGACTCATTGCCGAACAACACGCTAGAGACGAAAAGCATCGATTAGCAGCAGAAGCCAGAAAGCTAGCCATGGCAAGCAATGGCAATAACTCAAAAGACAAAATTGCCGCAGCACTCGCCAGAGCAAAAGCCAAAAAACAAGCGACCAATTCATTAGACGATAAGCAAATAGAGCCTGTAGAAATTGATGCTGCGAACAAAGCAGAGCAAACAGTAAAAACCGAAAAATCTGATACAACCACTAAGGCAGCCAGTTCAAATCAAAGGGTTCAAGCAGCCATCGCCAGAGCAAAAGCTAAAAAAGTGGCTGCGGAAGCAGGAAAAGAAAAAGAAATATCTCAACTTGAACTAAAAGATAAAGTTGAGGTTGTTACCGTAGAAGAAAATAAACCTGAAGAAAAACAACTGGATACTGATGACAAAGTTGACACACCTCCCCCTGTCAAAACACAGGTGAGCACTCAGACAACAATCAGTAACGAAACGCCAGCAGTTGCAGCGCCACAAAATATAGAACCGACCAAAGCTGACGTCAAACAAGCTAAGATCGCAGCTGCAGTTGCAAAAGCCAAGGCTAAACGCCAAGCGCAAAAAATAATAGACAATAAAGACAGGTCAAATCAACCGTCACCAGTTAATGTAGATAACACCAAAACTGATAGCCAAGTTGAACTTGCCAAAACAGAAGAACAACAAATAGAAATGAAAAAACGCAGAATTGCCACAGCTGTTGCAAAAGCAAAAGCCAAAAAGGCAGCCGAAAAAAAAATGAGCAAGGAAGATAAACCTTCATGAAATTTAGGTTAGCCAGTTCCCCTCATCAACATATTCGTCGTGATACCGGTCAAGTAATGCGCTTGGTCATTCTAGCCTTGGTACCAGGGGTATTAATGCAAACATGGTTCTTTGGTTGGGGCACGATCATCCAGATTGTACTTGCAGTCATAACCGCAGTTGCAACCGAAGCAGCCATTTTAGAGTTACGTAAACGAGATTTCGAGCGAGCACTTAAAGATTATAGTGCGATATTAGCCGCGATCTTATTGGCAGTGAGTATTCCGCCATTTGCCCCTTGGTGGGTTATTGTAATTGGTACATTTTTCGCTATTGGCATAGTCAAACAATTGTATGGTGGACTGGGTTTTAACGTGTTTAATCCGGCAATGGCGGCTTATGTCATGTTGTTGGTTTCCTTCCCTGTGCAAATGACTCAATGGTTACCGCCAATGAATCTAGCCCAATATAGCCATGATTTTATGGATGCACTCTATGTTGTTTTCACTGGTTTCAGTGTTGAAGGTTTTAGTCTTGCACAACTCAAAACAGATATAGATGGCGTGACGATGGCAACTGGCCTAGACACGGTAAAAACTGGACTTGCACAGGGGTTCACTTTTTCAGAAATGATTGATTTCCCCATTTTTGATAGTGTTATTTCTGGTTTAGGCGTGGCATCAAGCTGGATCACCCTAAGTTATCTGTTAGGCGGTTTATATTTACTCAAACAAAAAATCATTAATTGGCATATACCCGTTAGTATGATTATGGGTTTGTTTGTTTGCTCAATGATAATGTCGCTGGTTGACAGTGACTTATACCCATCCAGCCTATTCCATTTATTCAATGGAAGTATCATTATCGGCGCCTTTTTTATTGCCACAGACCCCGTATCAGCCTCAACCACCAATAAAGGTAGATTGATTTTTGGCGCCGCTATTGGTGTGTGGGTTTATCTGATAAGGGAATGGGGAGGTTACCCCGACGCTGTGGCTTTTGCCGTGTTGATTATGAATATGGCTGTTCCCTTAATTGATTATTACACTCGCCCACGTACCTACGGCCACAGTTCGAACAAGGGAAAACCAATAAACAAGGCTCAGTCATGACAAAAAGTATACAACATACTATGTCTAAAAATGGTTTGATATTGGCGGTTTTTGCCATAGTCACAACGGGATTGATTGCCCTCACCTACTTTGGCACCAAAGATCAAATCGCTTTGCAGCAACAACAAAAATTGTTATCCATACTCAATGCTGTGATTGACAACAGCAGTTATGACAACGCCATTCAGTTTGATTGCGCCTTAGTGACTTCTGCTGAATTATTAGGTTCAGATGAATCACAACACGTTTATCGCGCCACTAAACAAGGAAAAGGAGTTGCTGTAGCCATAGAAACAACTACACCAGACGGATACAGCGGAAAAATCCATTTAGTGGTTGGCGTAACCAGTTCCGAAACCGGCTCAGCCAAGGTAACAGGGGTAAGAATACTCGAACATAAAGAAACACCTGGGTTAGGCGACAAAATTGACTTGCGTATTAGTGACTGGGTATTGGACTTTGACAATCAAACTTATAGCGCTGACATCGCCACCAATTGGGCCGTCAAGAAAGACGGGGGACAATTTGACCAATTTACAGGTGCTACTATTACACCTAGAGCTGTAGTTAGTGCGGTCAAGTTAAGTGCGGAATATTACTTAGCCAATCAAGCCGCTATTTTTAATGCGGCTAATGCCTGTGCCGTGAATAATTCTGCAGACGCCATTGTTGAAAACGCCGTGGCTAAAAACGCCGTGGCTAAAAAAGTGAGCCAAAGTAATGAGTGAGTTTAAAGAGTTAAGTTGGCAAGGATTGTGGAAAAACAATCCAGCTTTAGTGCAACTATTAGGTTTGTGCCCATTGTTAGCTGTTACCGCTACTGTCACCAATGGGTTAGGTTTAGGCCTTGCAACAACTCTTGTATTGATAGGTTCAAATACTACAGTCTCGATAATCCGCAATTGGGTGCCAAGCGAGATTCGCATCCCTATTTTTGTGATGATCATCGCAGCATTTGTAACCATAGTGCAACTACTGATGAATGCCTACACTTTTACCCTTTATCAAGCTTTAGGTATTTTTATTCCACTGATAGTTACGAATTGCGCCATTATTGGACGAGCCGAAGCCTACGCATCCAAAAATACTATTGGAAAATCAGCTTTCGATGGTTTGATGATGGGACTGGGTTTCACTGTTGTATTGGTATTATTAGGCGCAATGCGCGAATTACTGGGCTATGGCACCTTATTTGATGGCGCCAACTTATTATTAGGCGATTGGGCCACAAGCTTGAAAATCACTGTATTTGAAACTGAAAGCCCATTTTTATTGGCGATTTTACCCCCCGGTGCTTTTTTATGCATGGGCCTGTTAATCGCCCTAAAAAATGTACTGGATAGTCATATGGAACGTTTGTTTGCCGCCAAGTCCGAAGATAAAGTGGTACAGCGAGCGCGAGTCACTACTGAGAGCTGAGAGCTGAGAGCTTCGAGCTTCGAGCTTCGAGCTTCGAGCTTCGAGCTTCGAGCTTCGAGCTTCGAGCTTCGAGCTTATTTAGAGTATAAATCGATATTAAATGAATAAACACAAACGCTTAGAAATGTTGACTCGCTTGCGCGATGCTAACCCTCACCCTACTACCGAACTTAATTTCAGTTCTGCATTTGAGCTGTTAGTAGCGGTTACTTTATCCGCTCAAGCGACTGATGTAAGTGTCAATAAAGCCACCGACAAGCTCTACCCTGTTGCCAATACCCCTCAGGCGATTTTTAATTTAGGCGTAGACGGGCTAAAAACCTATATCAAAACCATCGGTCTATTTAATACCAAAGCAGAAAACGTCATCAAGGCTTGCAAAATTCTGCTCGAACAACATAACGGAGAAGTACCGCAAAGCCGCGAAGCATTGGAAGCATTGCCAGGTGTCGGCCGAAAAACTGCAAACGTAGTATTAAATACGGCTTTTGGTTGGCCCACCATAGCCGTAGACACCCACATTGACCGCGTTTCCAATCGCACTAAATTTGCCATGGGTAAAAACGTTGTGGAAGTTGAGAAGAAACTCTTAAAAGTGGTGCCTGCTGAATTCAAAGTCGATGTGCACCATTGGTTGATTCTCCATGGCCGCTATACCTGCGTGGCGCGTAAGCCAAGATGTGGTAGCTGTATTATTGAAGACTTATGTGAGTATAAAGATAAGACTGATTAGCCGCATGAGCAAAGTCATGTATTGATTTTGTTGTTAGCCAATGGTTACATTATCATCAAACAATGCTTGAGTGGTGTAAATACCCTTGTTAACTTTAAATATTATTAAACGATCTGTCCTTATTGGAATATGCCTGACTAGTTTATTTTCCTGCACCCAAACAAAAATGCCTTCTACTATTAAGCCAATATCAACGCATGCACAATCAAATGAGTTAGTAATAAGCAAAACAAACTATGAGCAGTCCATGTACGGATTCTGGCTAGGACAAAGCATTGCGAACTGGACTGGGTTGGTTACCGAAATGGATAAAATTGGCAATTTAGGCGAGATAAAAACTGGCAAATTCTATACTTCCGAAGACTGGGGAAAACCAGATCAAGCAAGTATTTGGGGACAAGGTATACCCAGCGATTTGTCCGAAACTATTGACTTTGTGTTTGCCAAAAACAATGAGCCATGGGGTTCGGACGATGACACCGATATTGAATTTATTTATCAAACACTACTCGAGCAACACCAAACTACAGAGCTTAGCGCTGAACAAATTCGCGAGGGTTGGCTTAAGCATATATATTCAAGCGATGAAATCACACCCTATGGAAAAGATCCTGAAGGTGACAATGAAAATTATCTATGGGTATCTAATCAAGCTGCGCACAATCTAATGCGAAATGGAATGCTGCCTCCATTCACCGGACTACCAGAAAATAACCCCCATTTCGACATGATAGACGCTCAGCTTACAACCGAGGTTTTTGGTTTCTTTGCGCCAGCCAAACCAGATATAGCCTTAAGATTGGCTAATCTCCCTATCCGTACCGTAGCATTTGGGGAAGCCGCATCTATCGCTGAATTTTATGTGGTAATGTATTCTCTTGCTGCTCGCTATACCGGACAAACTATTGATACGTCTGACATTCTTTGGATGGCAGACACAGCTAGAACTTATCTACCAGATGGTCAGTACCCTGCGAAAATGTACGATTTTGTGCTAAGTAAATATCTGCAAGGAAATACTTGGGAACAAGTCCGTGATGCCGTGTATCAGCGCTACCAAGTTGAGGAGAGTGACTGGTATAAAATCACTTCCAGAAATCTATATTGTAACGGTTGTTTTGCAGCTGGAATTAATTTTGCCTCAAGCCTTATCAGCTTGTTCTACGGTGAAGGTGATTACAAAAAAACCGTCAAAATAGCGACCTTAGCTGGTTGGGACTCAGACAACCCAGCCGCAACTTGGGGAGGAATGCTGGGCTTTATATTAGGGAAAGAAGGTTTAGAGAAAATTTTTGACCGGTCCTTTTCAAGTACATTTAATATACATAGAACAAGACGTAATTTTCAAAATGACGGTATTATACCCTTGGATGAAATGGCTGCTACTGGTGTGAGTATTGCTGATAGAGTGTTGAGAACAAATCATGTTGTAGACATCAAATCTGATAGTTGGTACATAAAAGATGCTGTAGTGAAGCCTTAAAATAACAACATTAGCGTAAAATTAGGATAAAAGTAGCGTGGCGCAGATCCAAACCTTAAAAACGCTAAGTTTCCAAACAGAACTGGTTAACTATCAAGTAACTTTCTGAAAGTTATAAAAGTCCTTTAAAATATGATAAGTCTACTTCGCTTATCTTTTGGCTGGCCGACAATAGCGGTGGACACCCACATCGACCGAGTATCAAACCGCACTAAATTTGTCATGGGTAAAAACGTAGTAGAAGTTGAGCAAAAGCTGCTAAAAGTTGTGCCTGCTGAGTTCAAGGTAGGTGTACCACTGGTTAATTCTTCACGGTCGTTATACCTGCGTTGCTCGAAAACCAAGGTGTGGCGCTTGTATTATTGAAGATCTTTGTGAGTTTAAAGATAAAACTGAATAACTTCTGTCTGCTACAAGACGATATCGGACGTTCCTCACAGATATCAAAATGTATTGTTTGATTATAAATTTACCCGTTAGTCGGCAGGCTAATGGAATGGTCGCCTCCCTTCCCAAACTAAAAACGTAATGGCAAAGTAGTGAGGCAGTTTCTCATCAACTCAAAGAGGCGTAGGCAATGACTATCACAACTATAGGTATAG
>Ga0105350_10000132_pt1 | contig 48782 bp, 46 predicted proteins | sample EN1Hudsemesocosm_FD_83506 | JGI IMG/M metagenome (GOLD analysis project Ga0105350, IMG submission 83506) | Methane-oxidizing microbial communities from mesocosms in the Hudson Canyon - EN1E Hudson Canyon | ecosystem: Environmental > Aquatic > Marine > Cold seeps | place: Hudson Canyon... | reverse complement strand
TTTTTTTGCTTGAAAGTGTTTTTGTCTGTTCTCGCTCATAATGCCGCCTCTGTCGATAAACAGTCATATTTTTCAAGAATGGCCTTGCCGCCATTTACGAATGCTTGAACATCCATTGCTTTTGCGCCCGGAAGTTGAAGTTTTAAAATACGAATAGCATTCTCACCACACTTGATAACTATGCCCGTTTTTTGCTTATCAAGAATAGTACCTGGCTTTTCTGTTCCTTGACATTCAACTTTCTCTGCTTCGAAAATACGAATTCTAGTTTCGTTTGTCTTTAAAAATGTCACCGGCCATGGGTTAAACGCCCTTACGTTCAAGCAAATTTGGTCTGCACTATCTTGCCAATTAATTTCTGCTTCTTGCTTACTTAGTTTGTGGGCATAATTTGCATGTGAATTATCTTGGGGTTCTCTTGTTAGCGGCCCGACTTTACGTTGTTCCAGATACTCTAAAATACACTTTGCGCCTAAATCAGCCAGTTTGTCATGTAAGTCGCCGCCGGTATCTAAATCCGTAATCGGTAATGCGTGTTTGATCAACATATCGCCGGTATCCAGCCCTTTATCCATTTGCATGATGGTGATGCCTGTCTCATCATCATGTGCTTGTATCGCACGTTGGATAGGGGCAGCACCACGCCATCTAGGCAATAGTGATGCGTGAATATTGATACACCCAAAAGTAGGCGTTTCCAAAATAACGCTAGGGAGCAATAATCCATAGGCTGCTACAATCATTAAATCAGGCGCCAAAGACTTTAACTCTTCCTGTGCCTCAACGGAGGTTAATTTCTCGGGTTGATAGACAGGAATAGAGTGAATCTCTGCAAGCAATTTCACATCACTTTTGACAAGTTTTTTACCTCTCCCCGCTGGGCGGTCAGGCTGCGTGTACACAGCAATAACATGATGTCCTTGCTGAATGATCGCTTCTAGGCTTTTTGCTGCAAACTCAGGTGTACCTGCAAATATAATATTCAATTAGTTATCACTACTTCTGTTATAAAAGGTTCTTATATGAAATTAATAGTGCCGTTCATATAAGTGTAAAAGCCTAAAAGGGTCATTGGGCTTTATGAATTTTCTCAAGTTTTTTCTTTATTCGATTACGTTTTAGAGAGCTAAGGTAATCAACAAACAACTTTCCATTCAAATGGTCCATTTCATGTTGAATACAAACGGCAAGTAAACCGCTTGTCTCAATTTCAAAGCTGTTACCCTGACGGTCAAGCGCATTAATCAATACATGCTCAATACGGCTGACATCTTCAAAAAAACCAGGGACAGATAAGCAGCCTTCTTGCATTTTCTCAGATTCACCTTCCAAAATGGTGATTTTAGGATTGATAAATACCATCGGATCATTCTTTTCTTCAGACAGATCCATCACGATTAACTGGATATGCTTGTTAACTTGTGTGGCGGCAAGCCCAATGCCAGGGGCATCGTACATGGTTTCAAACATGTCATCTATTAAAGTATTAATCTGATTATCAATATCTTTAACTGGCTTCGCGATATTGCGTAAACGGGTGTCGGGGTATTCAAGTATTTCAAGTATAGGCATGCTTTTGCTACGTTAATTTATAAATTGGTGGATGAAATTGTGTTATATGTCACGATATCACTGATACTATTATCTTATAGAATATGAAAATAGTACAAATTCTCAATTGTTGATCTATAGTTTATAAAGATTTGTATGAAATTTATTAGCTTGCCGACTTTCGTTCAAGCACTATATCAGCAATATCAATCGACATACTTATACGAATGACACATTTTATGTAGGCAGCTCATGATTCGAAAGTTATTTTTTACTTGTTTTCTTGTTTGGCTAGCTTTTTGCCAGTCTGTTTTCGCTTCTCCTGAATTAGCTGATGGGCACCCTGACCGTTATACCGTGGTCAAAGGTGATACCTTGTGGGATCTATCCCAGCGTTTTTTAAAGTCACCCTGGTTGTGGCCTGAAATATGGCATGCTAACCCTCAGGTGGTTAATCCGCACCTCATTTATCCTGGGGATATTATAGGCTTAATTTATGTAAATGGAGAGCCTCGAATTACCACGCTTAAAGCGGGGCCTGGAAATGGGGTAGTGAAATTAAGCCCTCAAGTAAAGGCTTCTCCGATATCAACGGCAATACCTACGATTCCCTTGGATGCCATTGCCAGCTTTCTGTCAAATAATCGCATTGTGACAGCCGAAGAGTTGGATGCCGCACCCTATGTGTTGATAGGTCGAGAGCAGCACTTGTTAGCGGGAGCGGGTGATATTGTTTACGCGAGAGGAAATATCGGTCAAGCGGAAAAAGTCGCTATTTACCGCTCAAGTAAAACCTATGTTGACCCTATTACAGAAGAATTTTTAGGCTTGGAAGCTAAATCTATTGCCATGGCTGAAGTAGATGCTGTTAATAACCAAGTGATCACCTTGTCGATTGCACGTTCTAGTGAGGAACTTCGCCAGGGGGATCGCCTCTTAGAAACTGAAGATAGAGTCATTAACTCAACCTTTACACCGAGTAAACCTGACACCGACGTTAGAGGGCAAATGATTGCTGTAGATTCTGGTGTTGGAAATATTGGCCAGTATAATGTAGTGGTCATTAACAGGGGTTCACGGGAAGGCATAAAAGACGGCAATGTATTAGCGGTATATAAAAGGGGTGGTTTAGTGCGTGACCCTTATACCAGTGAAAAAATTGAACTACCCTCACACCGAGCTGGTTTGTTAATGGTGTTTCGCGTGTTTGAAAAAGTTAGTTATGGTTTAATATTGAAAACAAGTCGGCCCTTGGAAGTGATGGATGAAGTTCGTTCACCTTGAAGTCTGCCGTCTAATGAATATATGAAAAACTATAAAGCAGCTTAAATGGCTGCTTTTTTTATGATCAAGGATGATCTTATGTCAACATCAATTGCCAGCAATACTTTGCTGAGGCTTTCTGCTATCAGGGGCCTCGGTTTAAAAACCTTCCATCGATTACATAGTGAATTTGGATCAATCGATAAAATTTTCCTTGCAGAGTTTCAATCACTCAAAGATCTGGGTTTGAAAGTTTCAATTTGTCGGGATATTGCAAATCTAAAAGAGTCACCCATTCTGACATCTTCCTTTCTGAACTTATTAAATGAGTGGTCTGAACAGAGTAATCATCATTTGATATGTTTGGAGGATGATATTTATCCGCAGGCATTGAAGGAAATATATTGTCCGCCACCTCTTCTATATCTTAAGGGGAATATTAGCGCTTTCAGTCCCCCCTCAATCGCAATAGTGGGAAGTCGAAAGCCAAGCATTTCAGGAACTCAGCATGCCATTCAGTTCTCTCAAGAGTTAGCTAGAGAGGGTTTATGTGTGACAAGTGGTCTTGCATTAGGTATTGATGCGGCGTCTCATCAAGGTGCGTTGCATGAGAAAGGTATTACCTGTGCCGTGCTTGGGACAGGGCTGGATATAATCTACCCTAAGCAACATAGTAAATTGGCAGACGCGATCTGCGAGCAGGGCATACTTGTTTCTGAAATGAGCCTAGGGTCATTGCCAATGCCTGCTAACTTCCCTAGGCGTAACCGTATTATATCTGGTTTGTCTCAGGGTGTGCTGGTGATTGAGGCTAGTTTGAAAAGTGGTTCTTTGATTACCGCACAATATGCACTTGAACAGAATAGGGAGGTTTATGCTATTCCAGGCCCTATAGATAGCCCCGTTTCAGCTGGTTGCCATGCCTTAATAAAACAGGGTGCACAATTGGTAGAGTCTGTAGAGGATATTTTGTCAGACGGTGTCGTTTTAAGGGGCAATAACAATGGCCTATATCAACAAGAAGAATGTGAGCGAAGAACTGTCACTTCTAACAATCAAAATGACATCACGCTAGCGTCAGATGAATCCACAGTTTTAACATTTGTAGATTTTCAAATGACCTCGTTTGACTTACTTCAACATCATACAGGTTTTGAAGTGGCTAAATTAACTCAGCTTCTGGTAGCCCTGGAGTTGAAGGACGAGATCTGCATTGTTCCTGGTGGCTATCAAAGGCTTAAAAAGATACACTCGCGAAGCTAGGTGTTACCTGGATAGGTACTTAAGAGTTTATAGTAGATTGTAATATACTAGCGGGAAAATTAACTAATTTTGGTAATTCAGTTGTTGTGATAAGTAAAACGCGAGCATGGCAAATAGGTTTCGCCACAAACGTCCTTCGTGAAGGGGGCATTATTGCACATGCGACCGAAGCTGTATGGGGTTTAGCGTGTGACCCAAATAATGCGCTTGCAGTAGATACACTGCTAAGAATCAAAAAAAGGCCGATTGAAAAAGGGCTTATTCTAGTTTCAGGTCAATTGGAGCACTTTTACTTTCTGCTAAACCCATTGAGTGAAATATTAGTAAATCGCTTCTCAACTATTCCGACAGTGCCCACCACTTGGCTTGTGCCAGATGTAAATGAGGTTATTCCGAGATATGTTAAAGGCCAGCATAAAGCAGTTGCCCTGCGCTTATCTCAACACACTACCGTATCGGCATTAAGCGCTTCATTAGGTCGCCCGTTGATTTCTACATCTGCCAACCCAACAGCTCGAATGCCGGCAAAAAATGTATTTCAAGTAAATCAATATTTTGGTGCATTAGTGGATTATATATTGCCTAGTAGATTGGGTGAATTTTCTCGTCCTTCTGAAATAAGAGACCTAGTCAGTGATCAAGTACTTCGAATTTGAATCCAACAATATAGCAAGAGAATACTAATGTTAACGCAAGTAAAAGAATATTTATTGGGTCTTCAGGATTCAATTTGTGATGCTCTGGAGCAGGCAGATGGTGATGCTAAGTTCGTTGAAGATGCTTGGGTGCGAGAGCAAGGTGGAGGCGGTCGAACTAGAGTATTAACCAAAGGCGCCGTTTTTGAGAAAGGTGGGGTAAATTTCTCCCATGTATATGGCTCTTCTTTGCCTCCTTCAGCAACAAATGCCCGCCCGGAACTTGCCGGTCGTACATTTCAGGCGATGGGGGTGTCTTTAGTTATGCATCCAAATAATCCCTATGTTCCCACCTCTCATGCAAATGTGCGATTTTTTAGTGCTGAAAAGGAAGGTGAAGAGCCTATTTGGTGGTTTGGCGGAGGTTATGATTTAACGCCATATTATGGATTTACCGAAGATTGTCAGCATTGGCATGAAAAAGCAGCTAAAGCATGTGCGCCATTTGGCGATAAGGTATATACGGAGTATAAAAATTGGTGTGACGATTATTTTTATCTCAAGCATAGAAATGAAGCAAGAGGGGTTGGCGGCTTATTCTTTGATGACTTAAATGAGTGGGGTTTTGAAAAAAGTTTTTCTTTCATGCAGTCAGTAGGCAATAGTTTTCTTGATGCATACTGCCCTATTGTAGAAAAACGGAAGTCACTCCCTTATGGTGAACGTGAAAGAGCGTTTCAACTTTATCGCCGTGGAAGATACGTAGAATTTAATTTGGTTTTTGATCGTGGTACCTTGTTTGGACTTCAATCTGGAGGCCGTACTGAGTCTATTTTAATGTCGATGCCTCCCCTTGTTAGTTGGGAATACAATCGTCAACTTGAACCAGGCTCGAAAGAAATTGAACTAACAGAAAAATTTTTACCTAAACAAGATTGGATAAATAAAGAGCATTAATTGTTATGGATTTATATGCGGTTGTCGGCAACCCTATTGCACATAGTAAGTCACCCTTGATTCATTCGATGTTTGCTGAGCAAACCGGAGAATCAATGGTGTATGAGAAAATTGAAGCGCCTTTGGATGGCTTTAATAAAACGGTTAAGGATTTTTTTGCTCAATTCAATGGGAAGGGTTTGAATGTCACGGTCCCCTTTAAAGAACAAGCTTGGGACGTGTGTTTCTCACGAACTGAGCGGGCAGAATTAGCCGGTGCAGTGAATACCCTTTTTTTAGATGATCATGGACAAATTTGCGGCGATAATACAGACGGTATTGGCTTGGTTATGGACATCAAAGCGCAAGGAATTGAACTAAAAGGAAAAAAAATTCTAATTGTAGGGGCGGGTGGTGCGGTAAGAGGCATTTTACAGCCTATACTGAAAGAACATCCTGCACAGCTATGTATTTGTAATAGGACCGTGAGTAAAGCTGAGGCTTTAGCGAATATGATGAAGGGCATGGGGGAGGTAGAGTTTGGTTCAGTCGAATCTTTTAATGAAGCCTTTGATATTGTGATTAATGGCACCTCTGCAAGCCTAAATGGAGAGTTACCTCCCTTGCAGAATACCATTATTACAAAACATACTGTCTGCTACGATATGATGTATGGGGCGGAAGAGACTGTATTTAATGCATGGGCTAGGTCGAAAGGGGCGCTAAAAGTGATCGACGGTTTAGGTATGTTGGTAGGTCAAGCGGCCGAAGCCTTTTCGATTTGGCGTGGTGTAGTACCAGAAACAAAAAATGTTATGACGGCTTTGCGCTCATTGTAAATGCTGAATAAGACGTAATTACTAATAGGTTTTTAATTTATGGATCTGTCGACCCTCATTGGTCTTGTTGTTGGTATCATGATTGTTCTCGGAGCAATATTAATAGAATCCAGTATTTTGGATTTTGTTAATGCGCCTGGCATGGCAATTGTTTTTATCGGCACCATGGCACTGACACTTCTTAAATTTCGGCTAGGTTCTATTGGGGCATCATTTAAACTGGCTTTATCATCCGTTTTTTTAGACCGAACGGTTAACCCTATCTATCTAATCGAAAGTGTTCGTGAATTATCTAGTGTGGTGCGTAAAGAAGGGATTTTGGGCCTGGAGAAAGTAGAAATTGAAGACCCGTTTCTTGCAAAAGGAATTCATCTTTGCATAGACGGCCACCCTGCGGAGTTTATTGAAGAAATACTGATACAGGAAGTCGAACAATCGATTGAACGTTATGATCTCGCCGAGAAGGTTTTTAGAGGCATAGCTGAAACAGCGCCTGGCTTAGGTATGATCGGCACCTTGGTAGGCTTGGTGCAAATGTTGAATAACATGGCGGACCCGAGTTCTGTTGGCCCAGCAATGGCTGTAGCCTTGCTGACAACATTTTATGGTGCTTTTATTGCCCAAGTCATCGCCATTCCATTGGCTGATAAGTTGAACCTTAAGGCGATGGATGAGCACAGAAATATGTCGCTGGTCATTACTAGTGTTCAGAATATATTAAAAGGTCAAAACCCAAGAGTCATTACTGAAGTGTTGGCGACGTATTTGCCACCAGCACAGCGTGATATCTTGGCGGTTGAAGAATAGGCTTGTCATGAGAGCTATCCCTAGACCTAAAGAAAAATCTGGTGGTGCCCCTGGTTGGATCGTTACCTTCGCCGATTTAATGTCACTATTGCTGACTTTTTTCATCTTACTTCTAAGTTTTTCTGAGATGGATGTTCAGAAGTATCAAGTAATGGCAGTTGCCATGGCGTCTTCTTTCGGTACATCCGCTTTGACCGGCGAAAATACCTTGGGAGGTAGTATTATTTTTGCTGAGAATCCGCCTGCTCCAACACCTACTGCCGACACCGATATTGAAAGTGAACTGGAAATGGAGTTTGAAGATTTTGAAGATAGTGAAGTTGAGATGGTTGAAGAGCCGAAAGAGCCCGCCCCTGAAAATGAAATTGACCCTAATGTAGATAGGTTAACTGAGAATTTGGTTGATGCATTGGAGGCTGAAATATTATCAGATGCCTTAACCGTTAGTTATGATGCCGATAAAGTCGTCGTGAGGTTTTCTGAAGCGACCACTTTTCCATCGGGAAGTGAAGAGTTGAAAGATGAGATGTTCCCGATACTAGAAAAAATTGAAGAAGTGTTAGCGAATTGTAAAGGCGACGTCATTGTTTCTGGTTATACGGATAATTTACCCGTTAATTCAAACCGGTATCGCTCTAATTGGGATTTATCTGCTGCACGAGCAGTCAGTGTTGTTCATCAGCTTATTTTTAATAATAAAATGAATGCTGACAGGGTAATCGCAGCCGGTAGAGCGGAAACAAATCCTCTGGTACCTAACGATACTGCGTCGAATAGGGCTAAAAATCGTCGTGTAGAAATCAATGTTCTCGACCCAAAGTGTGAAGACAACGATAGTTGGGCTTTTTAAAGCCGCTTCCGTGTCACGCCGTCTCACTATATAATATAGCCTTTTGAACAAAGGAAATTTATTGTGAGTGGACCAAGTCAACCTAAAGTAGAAGATGAACAGTGGAGTGATGAGCGTATCGCTGGTTTTCTTGCGTTAAAGCCGCTAGATGATAGCAGTGCAGACTATCATGTTCTATATCAGTCATATCAACATATGACGGCCGCCTTTTTCTCTCGTTTGATAAAAATGTTTGTTGCTGACGGGCGTGATCTTAACGCTGAATCAAGTCTGGGTCAGACGCTATTAGCACGTGTTAGTGAGCATAAGTCGTCTCAGGAATATGCCGAAATATTAAAATCTAATGGTGCGTAGCATACAAACTTGAATACCGTCATCGAAGGAAGTTTTCATGATTTACTTACATCAATTTAGGCCAAATTTTAATGTGCCTAATTTCAGTCCGTTTTGTTTGAAAGTTGAAACCTGGCTGAGAATGGCAGAATTGGACTTTGAAGTTCGCTATGAGGATGACCCTAATAAAGGGCCGTTAGGAAAGTTTCCTGCTATTGATGATGATGGCGTGATTGTTCCAGATTCGAGCATGATTATTGAGCACTTACAAAAAAAATATAATGTAGATTTAGATGCTACATTGTCGAAAGAAGAAAAAGCCATATCGCACGCCTTTCAACGAATGATGGAAGAGCGTTTATATTGGGCCGTAGTTTATAATCGTTGGATAGATAGTAATTGGCCAATGGTGAAGAAAGGGGTGTTTGGCAAGCTTCCTCCTATTGTCAGAGATATTCTACCGCCCCTAGTGCAACGCAAAATTCGACGAGACCTTCAAGGTCAGGGCCTCGGCCGCCACGATCAAGAAACACTTTATAAGTTTGCCTGTAGTGATATTGATGCTTTAGCCGAATATATGGGTGATAAAGCGTATTTTATGGGCGCCAATATGACGACAATTGATGCTGTAATATATGGTTTTTTATGCGGGATAGTTCGAGCGGGTTTTGATAGTCCAATGAATGATAGGCTTAAAAAACATCAAAACCTCTTGAATTTAGAAGCAAAAATTGGACAACAGTATTTCCCTAAATATTATTGAACCTCGACTGATGCCTAGTCTAAGTAGTGTTGTATGAACGATGATATTAGCTTTAGATTTGGCGGGATTGCGCGATTATATGGGCGAAAGGCACTAGCATGTTTTCAAGAGAGCCATATTGCCATTATCGGTATCGGCGGCGTGGGGTCTTGGGCGGCTGAAGCCCTTGCTCGTTCTGGGGTTGGGGAAGTTACGCTTTTTGATCTAGATGATATTTGTGTCTCAAATATTAATCGACAGGTCCATGCACTACAAGAGACTGTCGGTCAAATGAAAGTAGACGTCATGGCAGATCGCTTGAAGCAGATTAACCCTCATATTATAGTGAATACTCATCATATATTCATTAATCCCAAAAATGTAGCGGAGCATTTGGGCTCACATTTTTCTTATGTGTTTGATGCGACAGATAGTGTAAAAGCTAAAACAGCCATTGTTGCACATTGTGTGCGTCATAAAATTAAACTTATATGTTCAGGTGGGGCAGGCGGTCAAATAGACCCCTCTCAAATATCTATCGCCGATTTGAACCGAACGATTCAAGACCCATTATTAGCAAAGGTGAGGAATAACCTACGTCGCTTACATGGATTTTCAAGAAACCCTAAGCGTAAGTATCGAGTGACGTGTGTTTATTCTACTGAGCAATTGGTTTTTGAGCAGGATGATGGAACAGTTTGTCATCAGCGGCCAGCCAATACAGGCCCAGCAAAACTCGATTGTGCTTCTGGTTTTGGCGCTGTGACACATATTACGGCTACTTTTGGTTTTATGGCTGCCTCTCAAATCTTAAAGAAACTCGCAATCTCTTCAAAATGAACTTTAATTGTAGAGTGCGTATTTAAACCTAGAATCCGCAGCTGAATTACGAAAGTTTGTGCAAGTCCTTGGTGTACCTAGAAAATTCGTGAAAGCTCGACTCACCAATAAGGTGAGCGCGACTTCCCAGAACTCCCTATGCACACCAATTACTTATACATCTTTTCCGCACTCAGCTGCGGATTCTAGGTTAAACTTTCTTATCAAACTTTAAATAATCAATTTTATGGTAGAACTGCAACTAATATCGTTAGCAAGTATTGGTGTTATTTCGCTTATATGTCAATGGGTTGCGTGGCGATTACGACTTCCTGCGATCCTATTTTTACTCTTGGCCGGTATTCTGGCTGGCCCATATCTTGGTTATTTGAACCCAGATGAATTGCTGGGGGATATGTTATTTCCGATTATTTCTTTAGCTGTTGCGGTGATTCTGTTTGAAGGTAGTTTGACTCTAAAATTTAGTGAGTTAAAAGAGCACGGCAAAATGGTGCGCAACTTGTTGATCTCGGGTGTAGTGGTGACTTGGATTGTTGGCACATTGGCGTGCCACTTTGTCGCACAATTATCTTGGGAGGTATCTACCTTATTTGGTGCAATTGTAGTTGTCAGCGGGCCAACGGTTATTATGCCTTTGTTGCGAGCAGTTAGACCAAATGGGCGTCTACGGAATATTCTCAAATGGGAAGGAATTGTTGTTGACCCCATTGGTGCATTATTGGCGGTACTGGTTTTCGAGTTCATTCTTTCAAGTGGTCAGGGGAAAGGCCTTGCTATTGAACACACCATTATGACCTTTGGTGAAACTGTTATCTTAGGAGTAGTTTTAGGTTGCACTGCAGGTTATTACCTAGGTCGCGCGTTAAGAAGTCATTGGATTCCACAATTTTTACAAAATGCGGGCACCTTAACGTTTATGTTAGGTGTTTTCGCCTTTTCTAACTTCATTGTTCATGAGTCGGGTTTATTAACCATTACGATTATGGGGATTTGGTTAGCTAATATGAAAGATGTTCCGGTTGAAGATATTATTGAGTTTAAAGAATCTTTAAGCGTTTTATTGATTTCAGCATTATTTATTTTACTCGCCGCCAGGATGGATATGGACGTTATCCTTTCATTGGGTTGGGCTCCATTTTGGGTGATTTTGATATTGGTACTATTTGCTCGACCAATCGCAGTTTGGGTCGCGGCAATTGGGACTGACTTAACCTGGCAAGAGAAAACCTTTCTTGGTTGGGTTGCGCCTAGAGGGATTGTCGCTGCTGCAGTCTCAGCGTTATTCACGTTTAAACTGGAAGCCGCAGGGATTGTCGATGCCGGTGCGCTAGTTCCAATGGTGTTTTTGGTTATTTTAACGACGGTCATTGTTCAGAGTGTCTCAGCTAGTCCTTTGGCGGCATTGCTTAAAGTGAAAGAGCCAGACAGTAATGGCTATTTGTTTATAGGTGCGAATGCTGTCGCACGTAAATTAGCGAAGGCTTTTCAATCGAAGAACATACCCGTCACGTTGACCGATACGAGCTGGGAAAATGTTAGAGCTGCGCGTATGGAAAATCTAAAAGTTTATTACGGAAACCCTGTATCAGAACATGCAGAGAACAATGTTGACCTGACAGGTATTGGCAATATGTTGGCAGTGTCGCCTTACAAACAGTTAAACACCCTTTCAACTTATCACTATTTGGATTTGTTTGGTGCCGGTAATGTTCTTGGTTTACCTGAGGGTGACCAAGATATGCGTGCTAGTCATCAGTCGTCTGAAAAATATGTGCAAACAAGAAATCAATTTGAAGAGTCGGCAACCTTTGCGAAGTTGGCAAGTTTAGTCAGTAAAGGCGCCATTATTAAAACAACTCAACTTTCAGAGGAATATAGCTTTGAGATGTATTTAAAGCAGCATGGAAATAGGCTGACACTTTTGTTTGCAATTCGACCTGGTGGTGAAGTGGTACCAGTCGGACGAAACGTAACAGCCCTACCAAGTGTCGGTTGGGAGTTGATTAGCCTCATTCAACCAGCAGCGGAAGTTGAGACACAGGTAACCAGTAAAATTGCTTAGTTGTTACCATGTTGAGGGTGTCCATGTCCTTTGTTAATCTTGAGAGTAATGCATTAGGGTTAATTTTTTTCCTTGAGATAAGTACTGTAAATACTTTGTCTTGATTTCAATGGGGGCATTTTCTACATCGACACAGACAAACCCTGCATTGGCATAAAAATCTTTTAGCCATTCAAAGGGAAAGCACCAACAGTTCGAAGGTAAGAATTGTTTGAGTTGCTTTAAGAGTAAAGAGCCAAGCCCTAAACCTCTTAGTTCGTGAGACACGACCATGCTTCGAAGGATTATATAATCACTCATATGAACCAAGCGTACAGCAGCGATAAGTTTGTTGCTTTTGGCGGCTTGCCGCAGAACATAGACTTTATCTTCGCGACCAATGGCATGTGGATATCGGGAGGTTTTATAAAATTGCTTTGCAAGCGGAAATTGTTCAGGGTTTAACGTGTCGAACAGCCAGTCTTTGCTTAGATCAGGCTGAGTCATCGCACCACTTTTCTCGTCGAGCTTGGTCACTTTGTTTCGCCTCAACCCATTCACTCCCACTCTCGTCGATTTCTTTTTTCCAGAAGGGCGCTTCGGTCTTTAAGTAATCCATAATGAACTCACAAGTTGAAAATGCATCTGTGCGGTGTGATGAGCACACGCCGACAAAAACAATCTGTTCACTCAGTAGTAATCGTCCTACTCTATGAATGATATGTACACCATCAAATTGCCATTTTTGTGCGGCTTGATCAACAATTTTTTGTAAGCTGCTTTCAGTCATACCTGGATAATGTTCAAGGTATAAACCTGTGACGCCTTCTTTATCACCATAGTCCCTAACCAGTCCTGTAAAGGTGCAAATTGCGCCTGTTTTTTCAGGGGACAGTTGTCTGAGCTGTTGATAGGCAGCATCCAGGGAGAAGTCATGTTCTTGAATTCTGATAGTACATTTAGGGGTATTTTTAGTACTCAAACTAACCTCCTGTCACAGGCGGGAAAAAAGCTAGTTCATCCTCTAAGGCTATGGCTGTGTTCAGGTTGGAGACCTCCTGATTAACAGAAATAATGAGTTGAGTATTAGATAAGGCTTTTGACCAAAGTTCACCACGAGACATTAATTTGTTTTTTACATCGGCTACAGTTAGGCAATTTTTTAGGTCTGGCCAATGCTCTTCACCGGTCTGAAGTTGTTCGCGAAGGCTAGCAAAAAAAAGAATTTTCATGGGGTTCTCTGGAATAGTTTAAAGGTTAATTCGAAAGCGAAAATAAACTCGAAAAAGGAATAAATTCGACTAACTCTCCATTTTTGGGCGCGCGATGTTCAACAATGACGGCAAAACCTTCTGCCCAGCTAGCTGAACTTAACATGCCAGAACTTTGATTGGGATGTTTGCAAAGTTTTCCTTGTGCATTTTGTTTGACTCTTAAAAACTCTCTTCGTGCGCTAGAACGCTTCACGTCAAAGTCCAATTCAAGAAAAAACGTATCTTTGATATCTGCTGTGCACCCTTGAGTGCGTAACAAGAAAGGGCGGGCGAGTATCGAAAATGTGACAAATACCGCGCCAGGATTTCCAGGTAGGCCTAGTATAGGGGTATTACTTATTGAACCAAACATAAATGGCTTGCCTGGTTTTAATGCGATACGCCAAAAATCAATTTGGCCAAGTGATTTAATGGCTGCCTGGATATAGTCTTCTTCACCGACTGATGCGCCACCGGTCGTGATCACTACATCTGCGACTGTTGCTGCTTTAGTGAGTATGTGCTGAGTTTCTGACAACGAATCAGCAACACGCCCCAAATCAATGACTTCAAAGTTAAGGCTTTTTAGCATGCCATTAAGCATGTAGCGATTAGAGTTAAAAATTTGCCCCTCGTTGATAGGGTCGCCGGGTTCTACTAATTCATCACCAGTTGAAAGAATCGCTACTTTAATGGGGCTGAAAACCTCAATTTTATTAACGCCAATCGAAGCAATTAAGCCTAATCTTTGGGGCGTAATTACTTGCCCTTTTGATAAAATTACTTGCCCTGTTTGTATGTCTTGGCCTTTGGGGCGGATGTTTTGAAATCTTGAGGGAGAGGTAGTAAATTTCACTGCTTTACTGGCACTATCAACGTCAGCCTGTTCTTGCATTATCACACAATCGGCTCCTGATGGGATTGAAGCGCCGGTGAAAATTCGAGCTGTCGTATTATTGACTAAAGGTTCGGGTGATTGACCTGCTGGAATGCGCTGTGATATTGGTAAATAAGTATCTACTTTGACCTCATCAGAAGACAATGCATAACCATCTACCGCGCTGTTATCAGATGGGGGTACGTCAATTGAAGAAGTGAGATCTACTGCGAGCACTCGATTCAAGGCGTGGCTGAGGTCAACTATCTCTATTGCGTTATCAGGTAGGTTTTCCGCATGGGCTAGCAGCTGTTCAAGTGCAATGTCGAGGTTTAAAAGTGCTGCTTTAGTATCATCACAAGGGGACGGGGCTTTTGAGTTCATAATAAATCCATAGATAATATCCTCATAATTATAAAGCAAGGGCCACAGTAAAACTGCTAAAAAGTGGCCTATACCCCAAAAAACTCTAACGAGGAAAATATTGGGTATCTTGCTAATCGAGCGATGTGTCTAGAGAGACGTGATTTATCCAGAATAGGGAGTACAGACCTGATAGAGTTTTTAACTCCAACGCTGTGAAGGTTGGAGGTTTAGAATGATAGAATTGAACTAAGCTAAGGAGTGTCTGTATAGGCGAGATGATTTACGGTATCCTGAATCTAGCGCATATTAGGTTCTGAATCTAATATGCTTTATAGTGTTATTACAAAAATAAGGGTGCATTAAATAAATGTTAGTAAATTTCTGGATATTGGGTATAATCTAGTCTATCTTTAACGGGATCATTTCAAAATGGTCACGATAAGCCTGTCAATTTAATTCATCACTCATTCCTTCAGCAGTCGTCGTACTGCCTTCAAATAAAATATATTTAACTATGAATCTTACCGAACTTAAGAAAAAAAGCGTCCCTGAGCTACTTGAAATTGCTTCAGAAATGGGCTTGGACAACCTTGCCCGCTCACGAAAACAAGCTGTTATTTTTGCGATATTGAAACGACATGCGAAGGGTGGAGAAGACATCTTTGGCGATGGTGTGCTCGAAATATTACAAGATGGTTTTGGTTTTTTGCGTTCAGCAGAAGGTTCATATCTAGCCGGACCAGATGACATTTATGTTTCACCAAGTCAAATAAGACGCTTTAATTTGCGGACTGGTGACACGATTGCAGGAAAAATTCGACCACCGAAAGATGGCGAAAGATATTTTGCCTTATTAAAAGTCAGTGAAATCAATTTCGATAAACCCGAAAATTCCAAGAATAAAATCCTATTTGAAAACCTGACACCTTTATTCCCAAATGACCGTTTAATGCTTGAAATCGGTAATGGTAGTACTGAGGATTTATCTGCACGAATTTTAGATCTGACAGCCCCTATAGGAAAGGGGCAGCGTGGCTTAGTGGTTTCCCCTCCTAAAGCGGGTAAAACACTTATGATGCAGAATATTGCTCAGTCGGTTGCGCGGAATAACCCAGAATGTCACTTAATGGTTTTGCTGATTGATGAGCGCCCGGAAGAAGTGACTGAAATGCAGCGTTCGGTTAGAGGCGAAGTGGTAGCAAGTACCTTTGATGAGCCGCCGTCCCGTCATGTTCAAGTTGCTGAAATGGTGCTTGAAAAAGCCAAGCGCTTAGTTGAACATAAAAAAGATGTTGTTATCATCTTGGACTCCATTACCCGATTGGCGCGTGCTTATAACACCATTATCCCATCGTCAGGCAAAGTGTTAACCGGTGGTGTTGATGCACACGCTCTTGAAAGACCAAAGCGCTTTTTTGGTGCTGCTCGAAACATTGAAGAAGGTGGAAGTTTAACTATTATTGCTACAGCGTTGGTAGATACAGGTTCAAAAATGGACGAAGTAATCTACGAAGAGTTTAAAGGTACGGGTAATATGGAAGTGCATCTGGATCGTAGGTGTGCCGAGAAACGCGTTTATCCAGCGATTAATATTCGCCGCTCAGGAACACGTCGAGAAGACTTGTTGATGACCGAAGAAGAGCTGCAGCGAGTATGGATTTTAAGAAAGTTACTCCATAGTATGGATGATGATCTAGCATCGCTTGAGTTTATACTGGATAAATTAAAAGAGTCTAAAACCAATGATGAATTCTTCTTGTCCATGAAGAAACGTTAAGTAGTTTTTAAATACTCTGATTGAAAAGCCGGTTTTTTTAAACCGGTTTTTTTATACGCAACTATAAGAGACTTTTTCTACTTAGCTTATGAAATATAACGACCTAAGAGATTTTATCGAGCAACTTGAGCGTTTAGGCGAGCTTAAACGTATCACTCAAGAAGTTGATCCATACCTGGAAATGACAGAAATTTGTGACCGCACTTTAAAAGCGGGTGGTCCAGCTTTATTATTTGAAAACCCAAAAGGCTACGACACGCGAGTCTTAGGGAACTTATTTGGCACAACAAGGCGAGTTGCACTCGGTATGGGGCAAGAGAGTATAGAAGCGCTGAGAGGTGTTGGAGAACTACTTGCCTTTTTGAAAGAGCCTGAGCCACCCAAAGGAATGAAAGACGCGTGGCAAAAACTGCCTATTTTTAAGCAAGTTATGAACATGGCGCCGAAGGAAGTCCGTTCGGCTGCTTGCCAGCAAGTAATCATTGAAAAGGAACAGGTGGATTTATCTACTTTGCCGATTCAAACTTGTTGGCCGGGAGACGCTGGACCGTTGGTAACCTGGCCCTTGGTAATTACAAAAGGGCCTGAGAAAGAGCGCCAGAATCTGGGTATTTATCGCCAACAGTTGATTGCTAAGAATAAATTAATTATGCGTTGGTTATCACATAGAGGTGGCGCGCTTGATTTTCGTGAATGGCAACAATCACATCCAGGTAAACCCTTTCCAATTGCGGTGGCCTTAGGGGCTGATCCTGCCACTATTCTCGGAGCCGTAACGCCTGTTCCAGATAGCCTGTCTGAATATGCATTTGCTGGTCTGCTGCGCGGGAAAAAAACAGAAGTTGTCTCTGCTCGCTTAAGTAATTTATCCATTCCAGCTAGTGCTGAAATAGTCCTTGAGGGTTTTATTTACCCAGATGAATTTGCAGAAGAAGGCCCCTTTGGTGATCATACTGGATATTATAATGAAGTGGAGTCTTTTCCTGTCTTTACCGTTGAATGCATTACGCACCGGAAAAATCCGATTTACCATAGTACCTATACTGGCCGTCCACCTGATGAGCCTGCTATTTTAGGTTTAGCTTTGAATGAAGTTTTTATTCCTATTTTACAAAAGCAGTTTCCCGAAATTGTCGACTTCTATTTACCACCAGAAGGCTGCTCTTATCGCTTAGCCGTTGTCACCATGAAAAAGCAATATCCAGGTCATGCTAAAAGAGTCATGATGGGAGTATGGTCTTATTTAAGGCAGTTTATGTACACTAAGTTTGTCATTGTATTGGATGATGATGTCGACGCCCGAAATTGGGAAGACGTAATTTGGGCGATGACGACAAGAATGGACCCTTCGCGTGATGTAACCTTGGTAGAAAACACCCCGATAGATTATCTTGATTTCGCTTCTCCCGTTTCTGGCTTAGGCTCTAAGATGGGTCTGGATGCGACGAATAAGTGGCCTGGCGAAACTAATAGAGAATGGGGTACTACGATCACTATGGATAAAGCTATCGTTAAACGGGTAGATGATAAATGGGACGCTTTAGCCATTTTTAATAATAAGTGATTTTTATGATTTGAAGGTTGAGTGTAAAAAATTAATTGTAGTAATGTGCCGTGTAAGGGGTACAGAAATCTAGGTTCGGCGCTCAACTGCGGAATTTAAGATAAAGTTCAGGAGTATTTGTGTTGAAAAAAATGTTATGCCAGGTTTTATCTGTTGATGAAATTCAAGGAAAAATCTATCAAGTTAGTCTTCTGTTGCCTGATGGCGAGACGCAAGGGTTTCATGCAGGGCAGTATTTATCCATAGATTTAAGTGATAAAACCGAGCCGTCATTTTTTTCTATTGCTAGTCGCCCGGGTATTAGCACTTTGACGCTCCATATTCAGGCGTCCCCACATAACCTTTCAGCAATACATACTATTTCTACCTTGCAGAAGCGTATGGACGAGAAACTTCCCGTTAGAATAACTATGCCCTTTGGCGTCGCTTGTATTAAAAGCCCACCCTCTAAGTCTTTAATTTTGATCGCTGCAGGTACCGGCTTTGCTCAAATGAAAAGTATTATTGACTATCTGCTTGACGCTCAATTTACCTACAATATTTCATTGTACTGGGGGGTGAGAAAGCAAGACGAGATGTATATGGCTCAAGTAGTGGAGCTCTTAGCGCAAGAGCATAGCCATTTTTATTTTAAAGCCGTAGTGGCAGAAATTGATAATATTGAGGACACAGAGCACCATAATCTGTTGAGTGATGCTGTTTTGTCTGAACATGACACATTAGAAGATAATTTAGTGTTTGTTAGCGGCTCTCCTAAGTTAGTATTTTCAAGCATGGATGCTCTCATGATGGCTGGCCTACCTAAAGAACAATTTTATTCTGATGTTTTAGAGTATGCTGCAGATGAAAAATGAATGTACGTTAAGGCACTAGCGCCTTAGACGCAATTAGCGGATGAGTAATTTATCTCCTGGCATGGGTAATTCAGGTAAATTCAACGATTGAATCAAACCATCGAATGCTTGCATATGCAATTTTTCTGGTGGGTTCATATGCATCGTTAATCGACATATTTCTGCATGGCTATCTCGGCTGGTTTGCAGTCTCTTACTGGCTTCAAAATATTCAAGAGCCTTATCCCAAAGTTTATTCCTAAGTGCTAGGCGGCCTAAGCTAATGAATAATGCCGCATTGTTAGGGCGTTCTTTTAACCAGTTCTCGGCAGTAATTATTTGTTCTGACGGGTCACTTCCTTCAACAATACCGTATAAAATAATTAAGTCGTCATGCCAGTGTTGAGTCAGTAATTTTCGTAAAAGTACTTCACATTCAGGTTCACGATTTAATCGAATTAACTGCTCTGCATACGTTTTGACAATGCTGGTGTCAAAGCGTAAATTTTCAGGCATCTTTTTCCATAATGTAGCTAAGGTTTCTGTGGAGGAAAGTTGTTTGGCAGCATTTAAAATTTCATCACTTTTTTGGATAAAAAGCTTGTTCCAAGCGAGATGCTCAAGTGTGCTTAATTCTTCTTCGCTCATTTTGACTTCTTTAGTCAGTGCGGGTATCAAGTTGACTAATTGTTGCCAGTCTTCTAATTCCACATAGACCTTTTTAAGAAGTTTCAAAACAAAGGGGTGATTGTTCTGTTGTTTTTTTAGTCTCAAAAGTGTGGCAAGGCAAGGCTCATATTTCGTTTGCTGAAATTGTATCTGCGCTTGGACTATACCAATAGCAAAGTCTGAATCTGATGTGTGGTCATACGCTTTTTTCAATAACTGTTCAGCTTCTTTTACTTGTCCAAATTTATTGGCGGCATGTGCTGCGGCTAAGTAATTAATGATCGGCTTGTTAGATTTGCTAGCAGATCTGCTCAATAGTTTATTCGCTTGCTTCCAGTTACCTTCAAGTAAGGCGAGAAAACCTTTTTCAGTGTTGGTATTAGCTCGTTGAGCGCCAGATAAACCAAGTCGTGAGGATATTGATTTACTAGATTTAACAAGTGTACCTTTGATTTGTAAGGTGAAAATGATAGCTGAAATAAATATTAGGTTAAGTGCAATCATTACCCATAAGTTCGATTCTATAAGCCAATTTCCAATTGATATACGAACATAACCTGGATCATGAAGGATGGTGACTAACAAGGTTAAAGCAATTGCAATGCCGACGATGAAGAGTAAGGTAAACGTCCTCATTTAATCTGCTCCATTAATTTTGCTTTGTTATCTTGTGCTTCAGAGTCGGGGCTAGATAGTCTGCCAAGTCGGTGGTTTCGGTACATCGATTCAATTTTCGTTTTTAACAGTCGTAGAGAGTTTGAAATATCGGGTAGGCTTTGGTTTATATCTAGTGTTTTCAGGGCATTAATTTGGGAGAGTACTACGCTGATGTTCTCGTTATTGACATCGTAATAACTGCCAAGCCAGTCAGATGCTTTAGTAAGACTGGTTTGAAAAATATGTGTGTTCTGATCTAGTAATGCTAGGCTAGCTTGCTCTAACATCAAGCGTAAGTTTTGTTTGAGGTAATAACTTTGTTCTGGTGCAAGGAGGGGTTTCACGACTTCATCCAAACGTCTGATGACAAAAGCTTGTTTTAAATCGCCCCATACCTGATCCCAGATAGCTTCAAACTCAGTCTTACTTTCTGAGTCGAGCACTGTAGATTTTTCCGTTATAGGGTTTGCTTGTAAGAGGTATTTTGTTGCGTCCATACTGTTAAGCGAGTTGATGATCGCTAATAACTTTATATAAAGGTTTTTAGTGTCCACTTTTTTGATTTGTTGAAGGTTAAGCACTTCATTGGCGAGTGAAATTTGAACGGGTAAAAGTCCTGGGTCATCGATTTCGGCCAATACTTGTTCGACTGCAATCAATATGGCTTCAGCGCCTTCGGCATCTTTTTCTAAGCCTAAACGTTGGTTTGCAAGATGCAGTAGATATTCAGCTTCTGCAATTAACCAATCAGAGCGGCTACTGGCACCTAATTCGCCTAATTTTTGAGTGTTAAAGGCATTTTGTTTTTCAATAATGTTAATGCGCGCAATTTGTTTTTCTGTATTATTTTCAAGTTTATTGGTTGAAATGACAAGTGCTTGCTGCACTTGTTTAATTTGAGTATTAAGGTTTTTATTTGTTGAGGCAAGTTTCACCATTTCTATACGTTGTTGAGTGATACTTTGCCATAAATAAATTCCTGCGGCGCAACTTGAAAGTACCAAGAAAAACAAGATGAAATAAATAGGCCAAACGGTGGCTTTCTTTATTGGCGCTTGCTTCCTTCTTTTGGTGGGAGGTAAAGCGCGAGCAGTTTGGGTGTTTGTTTTTGAATCGGTACTTTCTTGCAATTCAGGTGCCTGAGAAGTATTTGTATGAGAATCAGTCACATTTATTCCTGTCTAAAGTATTCGGTATGGTCAAAAGAATCATCAGTGTGGTCGCTTTTCAGCAGCCGAGATACACTTTATGATATCAATTGGCATTAAATTTTCGGGTACAAAGGTAAATTTTAATCCGTTTTTGCTTGCGATATTTGCAACACGTTGGCTAGATAAAATAAAGCTATATTGTTTTATAGAGATATTTGCTTTTTTACTCAGGGAAATCAAGTTTTCCAGTGTTTCACCACTCAGGGCAATCACATATTGAGGGTCAAACTTTTGAATTTGGTTATGTAGGTGGTCTGAACTATAGTCAGGGCATTGCCTTTCATATAATTCGAGCTTATCTACAAATGCGCCTTTTTCCTCAAGTGAATCTTGAAGGTGATCTCTACCTTTGTGGCCCTTAAGGATTAGAATTTTTTGCCTGTCTATTTGTTTCAAAAGACTGTGTTGTAACAGCGTTTCACTGTCCATATCTTGTTTGGTTGAAATTAAATTCAAATTGTTTGAATTTAATATTTCGGCTGTCTTTCTACCTATTGCAAACCAGTTTTGATTTGACGGAAATTGAGGCCAGTACTCATCTATCTTATCTATACCATAACTTGCAGCATGTTGGCTTACTACAATGATATGTTGGTATTGGTCTAGGTTGATGATTTTTTGTTTGTCGGATTCACTTATCGATATTGGTACGATGTCTAATGTCGGTAGGCTGTTGCATTCGGCACCTACGGCGCTTAATGCTTTGGCCATCTCATTTGAAGAAGAATCAGGACGACAAAGTAAAATACGTATATTGTCTAAAACAGGGCCTATCAAGAGAGTGACAACTCCTATCGAGTATCGTGTGTATAGGAAAAGCGAGCTTAATGATCTATTTGTGCTAGATCTAATAAATCTTGTGCGCCTTGATCTAATAAATCTTCTGCGATTGCGATACCTAATTCTTCTGCCTGAGACCTTGCTAATGTCATGGTGGATTTGAGAATCGTTTGTCCATCTATGGAAGCAACTAAGCCACGCAAGGTGATTTCATTATTCTCAATAGTGGCATAACCAGCAATAGGCACCTGGCAGCCGCCATGGAGTCTATGATTCATCGCTCGTTCTGCCTTGACGCAGTCTTCAGAAGTTTTATGAATCAGGGAGGCAAGTAGCTTCTTTATTTCAATATCTTCACTTCTGCATTCAATGCCTAATGCACCTTGCCCAACAGCAGGTAACGATTCAAACTCATCAAGAGTAGATTTTATTCTAACGTCAAACTCAAGACGCTTGAGTCCTGATGCAGCTAAAATGATGGCATCGAAGTTACCGGCGTCTAACTTTGCTAGTCGTGTATTAACGTTGCCACGTAAAGGTTGAATATCTAAGTCTGGTCTGATGGCAGCTAACTGGCTTTGACGTCGAAGACTTGAGGTGCCAACTATACTACCCTCGGGTAGTTCGGCCAGTGTGGAGAAATTATTGCTGACAAAGGCATCAAATGGATCGGCTCGTTCGCAGATTACAGCAAGCTCTAGACCTTCGGGGAACTCCATGGGTACATCTTTCATTGAATGAACGGCAATATCTGTTTGTTTGAGCAACATGGATGTTTCAAGTTCTTTAACAAATAAACCTTTGCCGCCAATCTTTGCTAAAGGGACATCTAAAATTTGATCTCCCTTGGTCGTCATACCGACAACTTCAACGCTTAATTCCGGGTATAGAGATTCAAGTTGTGATTTTATAAATTGACTTTGCCACAGCGCTAAAGCGCTTTCACGAGAGGCAATTTTTAATGATTTAATGGTGTTAGTGGTAGCCATATAGATTGTCTAAGCAGGAAATTAAAGAGTGCTTTAGTATAACGGAAATAACGATGAAGTTAATAAGATAAAACTAAGAAAAGAAAATAAGAAATTGTGAAAAAACTGAGGAGGGTTGTCTAGAAGTTAAGCGTAAACTTAAATTCAACTTGCTGTTGTTTGAGGTTTATGCGGTATTTAGTACGATTCGAAAAATCGCTAAAATTTCGGATCACAGCTGACTTACAATTTTTCCCACCGGAAACTAAGTTTTCAACATCAAATTTGAAAAACGTTTTAGCTAACGATTTAAATGCTTGGTGAAATGACGCTTTACGCGTCATCTCCTTTTCAATCAGAATAGTGTCTTCTCCACTACTATTGGTCACGTTTTGGGCACTAGCAGTAGTGACGCAAAGCATTAAAGCAAAAATAAACATCGATTGTTGGACGATGTGTTTAAGACAGCGTTTGGGCAAAAGGCATACCTCCAATAATAAATAACAACAAGTTACTATTCACTATAGGGGATACTAACTTGCAACTGTGTAACGTTTAGTGAGATTGGACTACTTTTTGGCAATTGCTTGTAGAAATGCTAAAAGTAATTACATAACTGTGAGTTGGTCGATATTTGAACGTTCTTTCACAAAAAATTGCTTGACCTAAATTTTGCTTACTCCTTCTTTGAAGAGCGTAAATTGAGCTTTTTCTTTATTTCTGCTACATGCCGCCTGCTAACAGGGACGTTATGTTCTGAGTTTTCTATCTGTATGTGATAATGCCCTTCATTATTTTTATTTAGTGCCGTTATATGAGAGATGTTGACCAAGGTGTTGCGGTGTACTCTGATGAGTTCTTCGGGGTGTATTCGTTCTAGTTCTTTCAATGTTTGATCGCTCAGTGACTCCCCTTTTGAATGGTATACCGTTAAATATTTATGGTCTGAACGAAAAAAATAGATTGACTCAAAAGGAATTAATTCGTCCCCGTGCCAGCTGTGCGCAACAAAAAGTGGTGATTCTTCAGCAGAGTGAGAGCGGAGTTGCTTTATTTGTAATTGGTTTAATTGTTTTGCTTGTATAAGGGCAAGATTAAGATCTTCGGCTCTAGCAGGTTTCAGAACATAACCAATGGCTTTGTATTTAAATGCTTCGATTGCATATTCATCATAGGCAGTACAGAAAATGATAGCGGGCGGATGGTTAAATTCAGCTAGCTTTTCGGCAACTTCTAAACCATCTATTCCTGGCATTCTTATATCGAGCAATACGATATCTGGTTTTATAGTCTCAATATGTAGGAGTGCTTGTTCACCATTTTCAGCTTCACCACAGACTGTATACAAATTGTTATCTGCTATTAAGCGCTTCAGTCTAGCTCGGGCCAAATTCTCATCATCAACGATAAAAATAGAAATTTGGGTATTATTGCTCATAAAATCCGTTCCTATTATTCGGTGATGGGAAAGCGCAGTGTTACAGTAAAGGTGTTATTTAGTTGGCTTGTTTTTAGTATTGCCGAATCACCGAATATTGCGACTAAACGGCTTTGAATATTATCAAGTGCAATATGATTTCCTTTATGCTTTTGTAAGCTTTCATCATAAGGGTTAGAAATCAAAATATATAAAACATCATCTTTATAGTTGGCTTTGACTTCGATTGTACCGCCTTCTTTTCTTGGTTGAATGCCGTGATATATTGCATTCTCAAAAAGTGGTTGAAGTGTAAGGGGGGGGATTTTTATTTTTCTCTCAGGTAGGTCTACCTCCCATTTCACTTTTAAGCGCTCGCCTAATCTTAAACTCTCAATGTTTAAGTATTGACGACAGAGTGATATTTCTTCTTCAAAGGCAATCAGTGAAGATTGATTGTTTAGAGTAGCTCTAAACAAGCTAGAAAGGTCAAGTACAACCTCTTCTGCTTTTAACGGGTCGATCGAAATCAAGCTGGCAATACTATTCATACTGTTAAATAAAAAGTGCGGGCGAATGCGTGCTTGTAGGGCCTGGATTCTAGATTTTAACTCGGCTTGTTTTTGTTCTTTCCATTGGGATTGTAAAAAGAAATAACGTAAAACCAAGGCGCTAATGGTGCCGCTTATCAGTATACTTTTTAGGGTGAAAAGTTGTGCTTCTTGTAATAAATTAGGGAATAGAAGGGTGCTCCCCACCCAGCTGTACAGCCAGGTCACGACTAGGTTAGTGGTGATAAAGTATAAAATAATGAAGTGATGGCTTTTGTTTTTGATTTTGTCACGAGTGACACAAATTAAAGCCGAAAAGCTAAGTGCAATAAAGTGGCAGAAGATTGAAAGCAGGCCTAAACTTTCCCAATCGATTAATTTGCTGGAGGTATTGACCAAACAAAGTATGAACGACAATAGTTGAGTTAAAATAAGTAGAAATAAAATAGCATTAACTTTACAAAGATCAGGGATAAAAAAATTATCTTCCTGCTCTAATATTGTTGTCGGCTGTGTTTTGTGGGTTTTCTTGTGCGTCAATTCGGCCATGTTTGTTTCGATTTAATGAAAAAATGATAACGGGTCTCAGGTGCCTAGAGCGTAGCCGGATTCATAGTAAGAAGCTTTAATTGTAGGCTCATGCTATAATTTGCGCCGCAATTTTTGGCATCACAAATTCAGTGTAGATGGGTAATCAAACATGAGCAATGATAGCAGTAGTACAGAAAAACCTTGGGGTGGCCGTTTTAATGAACCAACAGATGCCTTCGTTGAACAATTTACTGCATCTGTAGATTTCGATCAGCGTTTATATTTTCATGATATAAAAGGTTCAATTGCTCATGCTACCATGCTTGCGAAAGTAGGTGTTTTATCGGAAGATGAGAAAGACCAGATTGTTGAAGGCTTAAACGAAATTCAACTTGAGATTGAATCAGGTGAATTTCAATGGTCAGTAGCCTTAGAAGATGTTCATATGAATATCGAAGCACGTTTAACCGACAAAATCGGTATTACAGGAAAAAAACTACATACTGGCCGTTCTCGAAATGATCAAGTAGCAACTGATATTCGTTTATATCTTCGGGATGAAATTGATGTTATTGCAGAAGAAATTACCCGGCTTCAACAAGGTATGGCTACGTTAGCAAAGCGTGAATCGCAGACTATTATGCCTGGCTTTACGCATCTGCAAACGGCGCAACCGGTTACTTTTGGTCATCATATCCTAGCATGGAATGAAATGCTGCAACGTGACTATGAAAGGCTGTTGGATTGTCGAAAGCGCGTAAATATTATGCCCTTAGGTGCTGCTGCTTTAGCAGGAACAACTTATCCAATTGACCGTAATTTAACAGCCCAATTACTTGGCTTTGATAGACCAAGTACCAACTCTTTAGACTCGGTCAGCGATCGTGATTTTGCAATAGAGTTTTGTGCTTTTGCTAGTTTAGTGATGATTCATTTGTCACGTTGTTCAGAAGAGTTAATTTTATGGGCGTCGGCTCAGTTTGACTTTATTGATTTACCGGATCGCTTTTGTACCGGTTCTTCTATTATGCCGCAAAAGAAAAATCCAGATGTTCCGGAGTTAGTACGGGGTAAGTCTGGTCGTGTTACCGGTCATTTGGTGTCTTTGTTGATGTTAATGAAAGCCCAGCCCTTAGCGTATAATAAGGATAACCAAGAAGATAAAGAGCCTTTATTTGATGTTTTGGATACCTTGAAGGGCTGTCTTAAAGCCTATGCTGATATGGTTCCAGCTATTCAGGTTAAAAAAGAGAGTATGCGCGAAGCAGCGATGCGTGGGTTTTCAACGGCAACAGATCTAGCGGATTATTTGGTGGTTAATGGTCTTGCATTTCGTGATGCGCATGAAGTTGTCGGTAAAGCGGTGGCTTATGGTGTAGAGCAAAAGAAAGATTTATCCGAAATGAGTCTTTCTGAACTGCAACAATTTAGTAAGCAAATAAATCAAGATGTGTTTGATATGTTGACCTTAGAAGGGTCGGTAAATGCACGAGACCACTTGGGCGGCACTGCGCCAAAACAAGTTCTGGCGGCAGCTGAAAAAGTACTGGCAGATCTAAGCTTACGCTAGGCAAGTATTAAAATATTCTTTTGTTACTCTTTTATCGGTAACTTTAATAGATAGGCAGTCACTGCTGTACCAATGCTGGTTAGTAGTACGACTGCCCATATTTTTCCTACTATCCACATAGAAAGAATCATACCCGCCCACAAAATGGTGATGACTCTTGTTCTTACTTTTCGTTCTAGACCTTCACCACTTTCCCATATTGCAATGATTGGGCCGAGCTGTTTATGCGCGCGAAGCCAGTTATGAAAGCGCTCAGATGAGCGTGAAAAAAGCCAAGCAGCTAACAAAATAAACGGTGTGGTCGGTAAAAGTGGTAAGAAAATCCCAATGACTCCCAGAACAACGCAGACGCATCCAAGGAAGGTCATTAGAACCTTCATGCTGCCAGTCAATGTACGTTTCATATATTAATCTGAGGCCTCTGGTGAATAAAACAAGGTTTCGCCGATAGCCAAAGTCGTAAATTCGCCCTCTTGTAATAAACTATTGTTGACTGCCTTTTCAAGCCGCTCGACGGGTTCTCTGATAGGTTCAGCCGTTAATTGAAAAGTACCCCAGTGCATACCGATACTTTTTTTAGCGCCAATATCTTTATGGATTTGAATGGCTTCTTCAGGATTCACATGTTGCTGTTTCATAAACCAGCGAGGTGCATACGCGCCAATTGGAATCAGTGCTAAATCGATACTTGTAAACTTGTCACCTATTTCCTTGAATTGAATATCGTTATAGCCTGTGTCGCCTGCAAACCACAGACTAAAGTCGTCAATTTCAATGTGCCAAGCCGCCCAAAGGCTACTATAGCGGTCAAATAGCCTTCGTGCTGACCAATGTTGTGAAGGTGTTGCCGTTACATTTAAAGTCGTAAATTTTCTATTATCCCACCAATCAAACTCTTCAACCTGTGCTGCATCTATTCCAACATCAATAAACCAATCCTTTAGCTTCAAAGGGACGAGGTAACGAGGATGGCTCCCTAGGGTCTGAATGGTTTTTTTGTCCAGGTGGTCATAATGGTCGTGAGAAATAATCACGAAATCAATTTCCGGTAAATCCTTTAATGTGATCGGCATATCGACGAGGCGCTTGGGGCCTATAAAACTCAAGGGCGACGCTCTCATGCTAAGAATAGGGTCGGTTAAAATAGCCAAGCCTTTATATTGAATCAGAAACGAAGAATGACCAAGCCAGGTTATTTGAGCCTGGTCGCCAGGTTGAAGTAGTTTGTTGAATTCTGGTTTTGCAATGGGAATCGTGTGTGCCTGTGATGCTTGGTCTGAGAAGGGTTCATCACCAAAAAATCGCATCTTTAAGAATGAAAATATGCCTTTTCCAATAGGCGCTGTATAGAGATTCTTAAAGCCATTTTTTGTATGATGCGCGGGCAAGGGCGCATTAGTGGTTTGTGTCTGTTGAACATCTGAAGCTTGGCAGCTAGCGATTACAAGAAGACTAATGGATAGGAGAAATAAACGTAAATATAAATGCATGTATTAAATCTGTTTGGATAGTAAGGAAGAGCATTAGCATAATTAGAATAGACAGCATGAGCAATAGACAAGATAATACCCAGCAGAACTTCTGGACTGCATTCGGTTTTGTCGTTACTTAATTAACACCTCTCTTATGCACACACAGCAGTTATCATCACTTTTCGATACGCTAACGTTATTTAAGGTTAAGAACCCCATGCAAATTTCACGAAATAAAGTTGTTACATTCCACTACCGTTTAAGGGATGAAAAGGGAGTAGAAGTTGAGGACTCTCATGGAGGGGAGCCTGTTGCTCACCTTCAAGGGCATGGCAATATTATTAAAGGTCTTGAAGTCGGCATGGAAGGTAGAGACGCAGAAGATGTATTTTCGGTGACAGTTGAGCCAAAAGATGGTTATGGTCTTAGGAATGAAGAAGCAATACAACGAGTCCCTTTAAAGCACTTGGTGGGCGATAAAAAAGTAAATGCTAAATTAAAGCCAGGTATGGTTGCTTCGATGAATACTGAGGACGGCCCTAGGCAAGTCATAGTGATAAAAGCAGGTAAATTTAATATTGATGTGGATACCAATCACCCTTTGGCGGGTAAAGTATTAACCTTTGATATCGAGATTCAAGCTGTGCGTGATGCAACTGATGATGAAATTAATCATGGCCATGCTCATGGTGTCGGTGGTCATCATCATTAACAAGCGCTAATGTTCTAGATATGGCGATTTTTATAAAAAACGCGTAACGTGATTGTTTTTTGAGAATAGTCTTCGGGAATACGATAATGAAAAAAACAATTCTAGCGCTTTTCATGGCAAGCGCTACTACGCTTACTCTGGCTGCTGAGCCAGTTAAATCACTTGATACAGAAGACCAGAAAGTAAGTTACAGCTTTGGGATGGTTTTTGGGAAACGTATGGTTCAGGATCTTCCTGATTTAAATGTTGATGTTTTCATCCAAGGCTTGACCGATGCTTTTTACGGTAAAAAGCAATTGCTTACAGATCAGGAGTCTGGCGATATTCTATCAGAGTATCAAAGGAATCTTCAGCAGCAGCAAATGGAAAAAGTTAAAGTAACCGGTGATGAAAACAAAAAGTCAGGTGTTGAATTCCTGGCTAAAAATAAAGAAAAAGAAGGCGTTGTGACACTTGAAAGCGGCCTTCAGTACAAAATCTTAACCGAAGGTAAAGGTACTCAACCAGTGGCAACTGATGTTGTTAAAGTGCATTACACAGGCTCTTTGATTAACGGTAAAGTATTTGATAGCTCTGTTGATAGAGGCGAGCCGGTTAGTTTTCCTGTTAATGGTGTGATCGCAGGCTGGACTGAAGCACTTCAGTTAATGCCTTCAGGATCAAAATGGCAGTTATTTATTCCTTCAGATCTAGCGTACGGTGCAAATGGCAATCGTTCGATTGGCCCGAATGAAACGTTATTATTTGATGTTGAATTGCTTGAAGTAGAAAAGAAAAAATAAGCTTTTTGTTATTATTCAAAAAAACCTCGCCTTGACCCGCGAGGTTTTTTTTTGCATGAAATCCACTATTCCAGTGGAGAGTGTAATGGGTTAACTTCATGCTATTAAATGATTTTTTGTATTTAGTCTTTGTGAAAAATCATAAAAAATGACTGGCAGTCACAGAATATATAATGAATTTCAGGTATCCTTAGTCCTTGTTATCCTTCCTTTCGTCAAATTGGGTTAAGAATGAATCGATCTCTTGTACTATCTATTGTTCTAGCAATCACTGTTGTTATCTGGACTTTGTCGGGTGCGGGTTTGCATGCTACTCCGTCTTCAGCCAGTACAGAACCGCAAGACAAGCGTAATGAATCTAATTCTACTTCCATGAAAGTTAAGGTCAAAAGCAGCGTTGCTCAATTAGTAGATGACAGTATTTTTTTGAAAGGGCAGATTGAAGCAAACCGAGAAATTGAAGTAAAAGCTGAATTAAGCGGTAAGATCACTCGGCTTGAAGTGGTAAAGGGTGCTCGCGTTTTTACCGGCGACTTTATAATGGCTTTAGATTTGAGCGATTTAAATGCGCGACTGGAAAAGGCTAAAGCAGAGTTGGTTCTTAGTGAACTCAATCGAGAATCTGGTCGGAAATTGAAACAAAAGAATCTATTGTCGAGTCATCAGCTGAAAGAGTACGAAACAAAAGTGCTTGCGGCTAAAGCAGAGGTAAAACAAATAGAAGTAGAAGTGAGTAAAACAACTATATCGGCACCCTTTGAAAGTGTTTTGAATGGTTTTCATGTTGAGTTGGGGGACTATGTTTCACATGGAGACCCGCTGGCCACATTAATTGATGATACTCATATCAAAATTAGTGCAGATGTTCCTCAACAGCATGTTTCGAAGCTGCGTATAGGTCAAGAAGTTGAAGCAGAATTAATCGATGGGCGTAAAATTAGCGGAAAGATTTCCTATATATCCAGTGCGGCAAATTCTGGCACACGAACATTTAGAGTTGAGGCGATCGCAGTCAATCGTGAGAAACTTAAATACTTCGGATTAAGTGCGCGTGTCACGATTAAATTAGGTCAAATTTCAGCGCATAAATTATCGCCAGCTTTATTGGACTTAAATAGTTTGGGGGAGCTTCAGGTAAAAGGTATTACGGAAGAAAACCGGGTGATCAGCCGTGATGTTGAAATTATTCGAAGTGAAATAGATGGTCTTTGGCTGACCGGTCTACCGGATGATTTTACCGTGATTACAACAGGGCAGGGATTTGTTTCGGGAGGCGATGAAGTAAACCCGGTATTTGAATCGGCTGTATCTAGTTCAGATATCGCCCCTTCTGATTCTGTAGAGTGATGATTGAATGAAAGATAATAAAGCCAACTTGATTGATTGGGCGATTAGTAAGCGTCGCGCTACGATGTTAGTGCTATTTTTTTTACTCATTTCAGGAGTACTCGCTTATCTGACTATTCCAAAAGAATCGGAACCTGATGTTGCTATTCCGATTGTTTATGTTTCAGTCTCCCATGAGGGGATATCGCCTGATGATGCAGAGCGTCTTTTGGTGCGTCCCTTAGAGAAAGAGCTTAAGTCTATAGAGGGCATCAAAGAAATGAGTTCTGTTGCTTCTCAGGGACATGGTTCTGTTACCTTGGAGTTTGATGCGGGCTTTGATAGCACTGAAGCGCTGCAGGATGTGCGAGAGAAAGTAGATCGAGCCAAGGTAAAGCTACCTGCTGAAAGTGATGAGCCTGAAGTCCATGAGGTTAATGTCGCCTTATTTCCTGTGTTAAGTATGAGTTTGGCTGGGCCAGTTCCTGAAAGACATCTGATTAGAATTGCGCGTGATTTAAGGGATGATATTGAAGCGCTACCGGGTGTTTTGGAGGTTGAAATTGGTGGTGATCGTGATGAGGTGCTTGAGGTCATCGTTGACCCTTTGGTGTTGGAAACCTACAACATCGACTTCGAAAGCGTTCTCTCTATTGTTAATCGTAATAATCAACTAATTGCAGCGGGTGCAATTGATAATGGGCATGGAAGGCAAATTTTAAAAGTGCCGGGTGTCATTGAAAGCCTTGATGATATCTTAGCCCTGCCCGTCAAAATTGTAGGTGATACGGTGGTGAGCTTTCGGGATGTCGCGACGATTAGACGCACCTTTAAAGATCCCATTGGTTTTGCTCGCGTAAATGGTGAACCGGCTTTATCACTTGAAGTGAAGAAGCGGGTCGGTGCAAATATCATCGAAGTGATTGAGCAGGTTAAGGCCATTGTTGACCAAAAGAGAGAATTTTGGCCAGACGCGCTTAAACACACCTACATCCTGGACAAGTCAGGGCAAATCATTGATATGTTACAAGACCTTCAAAATAATGTTTCTAGCGCGATCGTCATGGTATTAATTGTGATCATCGGTGCTTTAGGTTTAAGGTCTGCTCTCTTGGTTGGTTTGGCTATCCCTGCCTCCTTTTTAACAGGCATACTGATCATCAATTTTCTTGGTTTTACACTGAATATGGTGGTGTTATTCAGCCTTATTTTAGTGGTAGGAATGTTGGTAGATGGCGCTATTGTGGTGACAGAGCTTGCTTCGCGTAATCAAGAAAGAGGAATGGATTCCGCTCGCGCATATTCACAAGCGGCCAAAAGGATGGCTTGGCCTATCATTGCTTCGACCGCAACGACCTTGGCGGTGTTTTTTCCATTGATTGCCTGGCCTGGCGTAATGGGTGAATTTATGAAATTTTTGCCGATCACGGTGATTATTTGCTTGCTTGCGTCTTTGAGTGTTGCATTGATATTTTTGCCGGTTCTAGGTTCTTGGTTAGGCGGAAAGCCAAAGCCTCAGGGCGTAACAAAAACAGTAAAGTCTTCTCCCTTCGTCGGGTCCTATTTGAAATTGTTAAAGGTTCTTCTTAAACATCCTGCAAAAACACTTGGTGTGGCGCTGTCGTTTATTATATTGACCTATGTTGCTTATTTTCAATTCGGCAAAGGTGTCGAATTTTTTCCAGAGGCTGAACCTGAATCGGCTCAAGTATTAATTCATGCTCGAGGCGATTTATCTGTTTATGAAAAAGATCAATTATTAAAATCGGTAGAGAAACATTTCTATGGAATGAATGAGCTGGAATCAATCTATGCGCGTTCATTTAATCAAGCAGACAGTAATGTAGCAGAAGATGTCATTGGTTCAATTCAGTTTCAGTTTATCAATTGGCAACTTAGAAGGCCTGCTGCTGAGATTCTTAAGGAAATGAAGGCAAATACTCAAAATATACCCGGTATACAGCTAGAGTTTCGGAAGGCCGAAAGCGGGCCCTCTGGTGGTAAGCCCATCGAACTCGAGATCAGTGCCTTATTCCCTAAGCATATTGATGAGACGGTTGAATTGATTCGAGAAAAAATGGATAACTTAGGGGGTTTTAAGGACGTTGAAGATAATCGGCCTTTGCCCGGTATAGAGTGGCGTTTAAACGTAGATAGAGAAGCCTCAGCTCGTTATGGTGCTGACGTAGCGTTGATTGGTAGTGCGGTGCAAATGATTACCAATGGTTTTCGTGTGGCGGACTTTCGTCCTGATGATGCGGATGAAGAAATAGATATCAATATTCGTTTTCCTCATAAGGATCGAGTGCTGGATCAATTAGAAAATTTTAGCATCCAAACATCAAAAGGTATGGTCCCCTTAAGTAATTTTGTTGCTTTGGAGCCCGCTCAAAAAACTGGCACCATCAAACGAGTTGATAGCAAGAGAGTGATTACTATTCAGGCTGATGTTGAAGAAGGTCAGCTGGTGAATGAGCGCTTACAGTCATTGCAAGTGTTAATGAAGCAATCTGATTTGCAGCCTGATGTTCGGGTAAATGTAAAAGGTGAAGATGAGGACCAAAAAGAAACCGCAGAATTTTTAGCGAATGCTTTTATGTTAGCGATATTCTTAATGTTACTTATTCTTGTGACCCAATTTGATAGCTTTTATCAAAGCTTTTTGGTCTTAAGTGCGATTGTTTTTTCAACGGCAGGTGTGTTAATTGGGCTTATGGTTACCGCTCAACCTTTTGGTATTGTCATGGTTGGCTTAGGTATTATCGCGTTAGCTGGAATTGTGGTGAATAACAATATTGTGTTGATTGACACCTATAATTTTTATATTAAAGAAGGCTATTCGCCATTTGCTGCTGCCGCTATTACCGGTGAGTTACGTATGCGGCCTGTTCTGCTAACAGCAGGAACAACAATTTTAGGTTTAATTCCGATGGTTTTGTCGATGAATATAGACTTATTGAATCGTGCAGTCACCTTCGGTGCGCCTTCCACTCAATGGTGGACGCAGCTAGCAACATCCATCGCGGGAGGATTAACGTTTGCAACGGTATTAACTCTATTGTTGACACCTTGCTTGCTGGTGTTAGGGGCAAATATCAGCGGCTATGTGCGGAGAAAATTAGGTCGAAAAAATGATGCAATAGACACTATATTTATTCCGGACCGTCACAAAACTGAAAATACCCAGCAAGAAAGTCTGACATCAATGGACTAATGTTTTTATGTGATATTTCATAAATAAGGTCTTAGGTAGTCTTCTTTGGGTACTAATTTTGGTTTTTTCGTAGTGTTACTTTTGACTGTGGCAGAGGACCCTTCTGATGTGGGGCGGCACCAGTCTCCACTAGTGGGTATTGGTGCAGCAAAATCTTGGAAAAAAGTATCGAAGCTAATTTCGTTGAGTATGTTAGTCGTGATAAATTCAGCGCGGCTGTTAACATGACTTTCGCCAATTCGGTTTAGTGTGCCCCATTCAATTAGACGTTCATAGCAAAAATAGCCAACAGTGGTAAAAGCTACCTCAGCATCAACATTATAAAAGTAGTTCATCATACTCATCTCAAACATCATAGCTACGTCTTCAAATTGAGAGGCATATGCATACGTAAATGCTGCGCCGTCGGGTTCAAAAGCCTCGCCGACCTCGCTTGCTCTCAAGTCTTTTTGAGTATTTGTGGCTTTTTCTCCGTGGTGCATGACTTGAGCTAACGAGAACATGGTTTCTGAATTTAATGGTGAAAAATTATTTAATCCGGTAGAAACCCATGTCGCTTCTCGATCGGATATTTCTTCGTATGGTGTATTGTGTGTATTTAGCCCTAGGAAGCTATTGGGCGGCATAAAATCATTTGCATGGGCTAGTTCATGCAAAAGTAAGCGAGAAAAAAGTAATGTGATATCTTCCAGTTGGCGTGTGGAGTTATCTGATAAGTCACCATACTCAAAAGCATAATCTCCGTCTTTTACATACCTAAATAGCGCGCTGAAGTTTAAGTCGTCTGCAAACCCTGCACGGAAATCTTCTTTAGGGTTAATGGAACGTTTTTCACTCAGGGATAACCATAAATAAGCAGGGTCTAGATAAATGGCTGCCGTACTTCGGGTGTAATAAGCAGGTCGAATGTCATCATCAATCACAATGGCAGTGACGGCTTTGAAGAGTGGAAGCATTTTGATTGGTAAGGCAGATAATACTTCTTGGAATCGTTCTCCCATCCAATCATGTGAAACGACAACACGATTCATAATGTCAGAAATATCTGGATTTGAGGTGTCCATGCCTAGGAAGGGTAAGGTGTCCAAGGTACAAAAATCACCCTCAGAAGTAGCGCGAATACAATTGGCAATTACATCGCTGTATGGGCTGGAGGAAAGGTAGACATTTGCATCACTTAAATCACTTGATTTGTAAGTGACACTGCTATCATCGCAGGCCATTAATAGAAAAATGATAGAGATAGATAAAACTAAGCGGGTCATGCATGCACCTCAACATGTAAAAAATTATATTCTACACGAGAATCACATTAAGGTTTGAAGGTTTGCATCATTCCATCAGAGGTGAGCGCGGTGACTTTCTTTTTGTATACTGCTAAGGCGATTATGGCTTTACTGGATGCACCGCCAAATGATTTTCTAGGGCTGGCCTGCCATGTGTTAAGTTCTTTGCCGGATTTGATACTGATGCGTTTGATCTCACCTTGAAATGTACCCAATATTAAATGCTTATCATCTTTTGAAAACGTGGCTGTTGTATAGTTTGTATATCTATTTTTGAGTTTAAGTTTCTTTTTTGCTGTTTGAGTATTCCAGACAATAGCGTCCTCTCGCTGGGCTGTGGTAAAAACATATTTACCTGTAGGCGATATGGCAACCGTTTTAATTTGATTTTTTAATTTGATAGTATGAAGTTCTTTACCTGTTTTGAGATCCCATATTTTAGCGGTATTGTCGTCGCTCCCGGTAATACCTAAATAACCGTCTTCACTTAAATCAGTACTACGTACTTCAGCATTATGTTTAAAGTTATGAATAGGCGCGCCTTTATTCATGTCAAAATAGCTTACGGTGCCATCTTTAAGCCCCATTAAGGCTCTGCTGCCATCTTTATTTAGCGAGATACTTTCTATCCTGCTGGAAGATTGCCAGAATTGCTTATATTGACCGGTAGATGTCTCCCAGAGAACCATGTTGTCTTCGACGCAAGTGACGGCTCTACTACCATCCCCTGATACCGATGAGGCTCTAATAGAGCTCATTTCTCCTTTGGCATGATTCCAATCAAATAAACGTGCTTTCTTTTTTAAGTTCCAGAAACTACCGCCATGATGTATGGAGCCGATTACAGCTGAACTGCCATTCGGTGTTAGGTCTGCACTTAACAAACCCTGCACGGCTAATTGCTTTTTGCTTAGAGGGCCTTCTGCACAAGCCATAAGTGTCAGCAGAAGAAATAAAGGAAATAAGTGTTTTAACTGTTGCACAATTCACCTAGCCAATAAAAGAGTAATGTTGCCTTATCTTAGTATAGCGTGCGGTTTTGAATATGGTGGGGAGTATGAAAAAAACATGTAGGGGAGGACTAGGCTCCCCAATAATATATAGAGGGAAAGATTACGCTGCGGAGTGATTATGTACTCGGTGCAAAGCGGCGATTAATGTATCTTCTAGCTCAAAGCGCTCTTCTAAAGTTTTGCCTAAAACTTCACACTCTTCAAGCAAGCCTTCTATTCCATCGTCTACTTTATGAATGTCATCGAAGCGGTCATTGAAAGAGAGTGCAATCTCCGTTGATTTCTCAATTTGAGGCATGATTTTTTTGGCGAGTTCTAAGCCTCCATCATCATACTCAGCTGCTTCAGTTATCAATTGTTCGTAGACTTCAAAGTGGCCTACTGAAACGTAATCAACCAATATTTGGCAGAACGATTGGAATTTTTCTGCTTTGTTTTCTTGTGAACTTCCTGGGTTTACAGACAAGTTACACAAACCAACTATTAACAATTGTCTTTCTTTAAGCCATTTATCTATCAGGTCGCTAACGCCACCCCATCGCTCAGCTGCATTCTTGCAATTATCGAGCATATTAACCCCTTTTCCTTTCAACTACTCTGTTTGATGATTCTCTATACTTTTAATTGAGACAATTAAGTATTTATTTTTTGTACTGACTGTATGTTTCTAAAAACTTACAGTTATGAAACTAACGAATTTGAAGCAAGGCCGCAACTATTATTTAACGCGTTTATTAAATAAAACAGTGATTGCCAAAATAACAAAACCTGAAAATGCTAATAAGCTCCAGCCGGGAATTGAAATATTTAACAAGGTCCATTGAACCTTCGCGCAATCTCCAGTGCCTCGAAGAGACATTTCGATTACTTCTAAAATCGGAAATACTTCAAGCATGTAATCAATGCCTGGACCACAAGCGGGAACTTGATCTTCTGGTAAACTTTGTAGCCATAATTGTCTAATCGCAACAGACGCCCCACCAAGAGATATAAGGCCGATGATGGTGCTATAAATATTTTCACCGATACGTTTAGCTCCATGAATAACAGCCATTAATGCCACTACACCTACGCCGATAAATAAGGCTCTTTGCATCATGCACATAGGGCAGGGGTTCATACTTTTGAAAGGCTCCATAAAAATAGCACTGGCTAAAAGCGTTGAGCAGGCCAAGAAAATAAGCAAGAAAATTAGTCTTGGGTTTGGGAAGAGCATAGCATTTCTCAATGGTTGAATTAATGTGAGTTCTACAATAACAAATAACGTCGCCGACTTTAGATATTAGATTCAAATGGGCTAATTCAAGGTTATTTAGCAGCAGCATTTTCTTAGAGCGCCTAAGGGCTATTTTTCCTTAGAGTTAGTGTTGAGTAAATAGTTTTATATTAAAGCCATTTAATGTGAAATCGCGTTCGGGCTGTTGCAGGAGGAATATTCCGGCCTATACTAATGAGACAGTTGAAACGAATTCCTTGAGGGAAAATGAAAATTATATCTGTAAGACTTATCACACTTATAACTGTTTTTTATTTAGGTTTTGCTAGTGTTGCTTGGGCCGAAGACGATGATGTAGAAGAAAAGGCTCCCGCAATTTCTAAGTATTATGATCTTAAACCTTCTTTTGTTACCAATTTTGGAAGTACGAAGCAAAAGAAATTAAAATTTGTGAAAGCTGACGTATCTATTCGAACCTCTAGTGATAGTGCCGTCACAAATGTGATGAATCATGATGCTTTGGTTCGGCATCATATTGTGATGCTTTTGAGTAGGCAGCCTGAAACCAGAATTTCGTCATCAGCAGGGCAAGAGGAAATTAGAGTTGAGGCACTCAATATTGTTAAAGAAGTATTAGAGGAAGAAACAGGCTCAGTTCAGATTGACGACTTGATGTTCACAAGTTTTGTCGTTCAACGATAATGAACTGAGCAATCTAACGCTTCATGAGGCGAGTTTATCCTCTGGCTTTTTAAGCTCGCATTGTCCATCGCCGTCTTCCCAGCCTGCTTCCCAGGCCGCCTCAATGACTTCGCCTTTATAAGGGCAGCGGCCATTATCCATACCCATCACTCCAGCCATATAGCCTTGATGATAAGCCTTGTTCAGCATTTCTATATCCCAGCATAAGGAAAAGTCTTGGCCCATGGGGCGTATCCTCTCAATAAGCTGCCTTGCACTTTACATGTTCGTTTTGAAACAATATGCAGCGTTTACGTGCTACACATTTTTACTTTATTTGACGTATGCAAAATATAATACATATATTATTTAATGCGTCCTGCAGTAAGTGTCTCGATCGGCTATTTAAAGTGGTAAAGCAGAGCTTCCACATAATTAATATTGCTTATTTGTATCTCATAAAACATCAGATAAATGACTGAAGTGCCTTCCTACAAGCATAAGATACATTTTGATTTTTTATACGTTAATGCAATATTATCGTTTTGCTAAAAACAAAAAATAACCGCCTGTGACAATAAGTATGCAGACAATAAGTCTTTTGTTTCGAACTGACACAAAATTAACATAGCCTCTCAGAGGCAACAAACTAAATGGCTATTTTAGTGATTGGTTTCTCAGTTTAATTCTATCCACTGTCGAGTGCTGCACAATAATCATACAAAGTAATAAAAGTTATTCTTTTTGGTACTCCTGCATGAAAATATTAAATGAAACTGTGTCTTCATTTTCAATTGCTTTCGCTTGAGAAAATGAGTCCTTTGCTGCATTTTTGTAAAAGTTGTCTGTAGGTTCATCAAGTGTACTTAATGCCACTTTATGCTTTAGGGACAATTCCCCTGTGAAATTTAACCATGATAACGACTCTTGCTTCATGATTGACAATACTTGAGCCGAAGGCGTTAACTCTGGTTGCTGTACTTTGTTGAGCTGTTCTTTTAGCGCCAGCTGGTAACGTTGGTCGCTGTGCTGGTGATCAAGTACTTCCGTAATAGAGGTCATATCTTGAAGTAATTCATTAGCCCATACTTTTAAGGCGATGCTCTTATCGCCTCTTTCAAGCTCTAAGCCAGGCTTTCGGCCTTCATTTACTACTTTATCGAAATTATTATCTAGAGATTGGCATTCGGACTCATCAATAAAAGGTGAGTCTTTAAGTAAGCAATACATCAGAAACGTATCTAAGAAGTCGACCTGCTTTTCGGAGATACCTAGAGGCAGGAAGGGGTTTAGATCTAAGCACCGAACCTCAATATACTCTACACCCCGTTCATTTAATGCATGTCGAGGGGTTTCACCTGAGTGAATGGTCCGTTTTGGTCTGATGGAACTGTAATACTCATTTTCGATTTGAAGAATATTTGTATTCAGTTGTATGAATTCTTCGCCTCGCTTAATGCCAATCTCTTCATATTTCGGATAGGCTGTATGTATTGCATGACCCAGTGTGCTGGTGAAGTTATGGAGAGTATTAAAACAAATCGCAAGCGATGACTGAGCATTATTATGATACCCCAGGTCGCCCATTCTTAAAGAGGTGGCATAAGGTTTGAAGTAGGTACCAAGTTGATCAAATGTATCTAAATTGTGCTTGTTGTCTTTTAGAAAACTCTGGTCGACTACTGGAGACGCGCCAAAAAGATACATTAGTATCCAAGAATAACGTCTGAAGTTTCTTATTAACGAAAAGTATTGCTCTGACTTGAAGTCTTGCAATGACTGTTTAGGTTTGGATTGCAAAGAAGCTTGGTAGTCTTTCCAGAAGGTATCACTTAAAGAGAAGTTAAAATGCAAGCCTGCGATGCTCTGCATAACCCGGCCATAACGAACACCCAGCCCTTGACGGTATACATACTTTAATTTACCTATATTAGAGTCACCGTACTCTGCGATACGTACGCTTTCCTCCCCATCTAAATAACAAGGCATGCTGCCTGCCCAGAGGACTTCATCGTCTAGATTTGTGGCAATATATTTGTGTGTTTCTTCAAGGTGGTTTAGTAATGATTCTCGCGTTGCATGTACCGGCGTGATCAACTCTAGCAAGGCTTCAGAATAATCGGTGGTAATCGTTGGGTGCGTCAAAGGGTGCCCCAGTGATTTGGGGTGATCTGTTTGAGAGATCTTAAAGTTGGTGTCAGCCCGAAGGCCTTCTTTCTCAATACCCCTGAAAATTGGTGAACCATGCTTTTTGACATGCGCTTCAAGCCCGCTTAGCTGATGGCTTGAAGGTGAGTCAGATGTGAGTGCTGTCATACTGTTATCCCTGGAGATAGTCGACTTTTCAAAGGTTTTACCTAAACGATTATATCGTTAATATAATGACAAATATTGTTGATGAGGTAAAAACACTATTTCATAAATGAAGGCTTGTTATTCATTGTGCATCAACGTTGGCTTGCATTTTTGAATGCATTTGCCAAAGCGCTTGCCATATTAGTATCTGCTTGGGTATTCGCTTTTTTTGATTTGTTTGTTTTAGGACGATTTTGAGTTTGTTTTTCTTTATGTGCGTGTTGCGTTTCTTTGGGAAGAAGTTCATCTCCCATTTTCATGCTTAAACCAATGCGTTTTCTTTGTTGGTCAGCATCCATCACTTTTACTTTGACTATGTCGCCAGTTTTAACCACTTCTCTAGGGTCTTTCACAAACTTGTCTGCTAAAGCAGAAATGTGGACCAAGCCATCTTGATGTACGCCAATATCTACAAATGCTCCGAAGTGCGTGACGTTAGTGACAGTTCCTTCCAATACCATGCCCGGTTTAAGGTCAGATATTTTTTCTATGCCTTCTTTAAACGCGGCAAACTTGAATTCAGGGCGTGGATCTCTGCCGGGCTTAGCTAACTCCCCCAGAATATCTTTAATGGTAATAAGGCCTGTTTTCTCAGAGACAAAATCGTTAGCTGAAAGTTGTTGTAGTTGACTTATATTGCCAATTAGTTGTTCAACACTCAGCTTGCTTTTTTTGGCTATAGCCTCAACTGTTTTGTATGATTCTGGGTGAACGGCTGAGGCATCAAGCGGGTTCTTCCCTGAAAGAATCTTTAAAAATCCGGCGCATTGTTCAAATGCTTTTGGTCCAAGTCTAGGGACTTCTTTTAAGGTCTTTCGTTGTTCAAAGCGGCCGTGTTGGTCTCTGTATTCAACGATATTAGTCGCGATGCTTGAATTTAAACCGGAAACTTTCGCTAATAGAGGTGCGGATGCCGTGTTTACATCTACCCCAACTGCATTAACGCAATCTTCAATCGTTGCGTCTAAGCTTCTATTCAGTTGGAGCTGGCTGACATCATGTTGGTACTGACCTACGCCAATCGCTTTGGGTTCAATTTTTACCAGTTCGGCTAAAGGGTCTTGCAAACGCCTTGCGATAGAAACTGCACCACGAATGGTCACATCCAAATCTGGAAATTCTTGAGCGGCAAACTCAGAAGCAGAATATACCGAGGCTCCCGCTTCACTAACCATAATCCTGCTTAGCTTTAAGTCAGGATAACGCTTCATTAAATCGGCTGCTAATTTCTCGGTTTCTCTTGATGCGGTGCCATTACCGATACTGAGTAACTTCACCTGATGCTTTTTACATATCTGAGCGAGAGTTTCAATTGACTGATCCCACTGATTTCTGGGTGCGTGAGGGTATATGGTCTCATGACCCATATGTTTACCTGTTTCATCGATAACGGCGACTTTCACGCCCGTTCGAAGGCCAGGGTCTAAGCCCAGTGTAGCTTTAGCGCCGGCAGGTGCGGCCAGTAATAGGTCTTTTAGATTTTCTGAGAATACATCGATAGCAACTTTCTCGGCTTGCTCTCTAAGCTTGCCAAATAAGTCAGTTTCTATACGCATGTTAAGTTTGATTTTCCATGTCCAGCGCACTGCTTCTTTTAGCCATTTATCAGCTGCACGACTCTTATCTTCAATGCCAAAATGGCGCGCTATTTGGCTTTCGCATGGGTGAGGGGTGATTCGATCGCTAGGGTCATGGTTTTGAGCTTGGAGCTGCACATTTAGAATACCTTCATTTCTGCCACGAAATAGCGCTAATGCTCGGTGAGAGGGTATTTTATCAATGGCTTCGTTGTATTCAAAATAATCCTGAAATTTTTCACCTTTTACTTTTTCAGACTCAATGACCTGACTTTTGATATCTGCTTGCTGCCACATGTAATCTTTTAGTTGGCGAAGCAGTGTTGCATCTTCGCTGAATTTTTCCATCAGAATGAACTTAGCGCCCTCTAATACCGACTCAACATCTACGAAATTAGCTTCAGGGTTGATATATTGACTCGCTTCAACTTCGGGTTGGCTACCAGGCTGCTCGAATAGCTTGTTTGCTAATGGCTCTAGGCCTGCTTCTATTGCGATTTGCCCCTTTGTTCGGCGCTTTTGCTTAAAGGGAAGATATAAATCTTCCAGTTCGTTTTTAGTTTGGGCTTCATTGAATTGTCTGGCTAAGGTGTCTGTTAACTTTCCTTGTTCTTTGACACTTTTGATAACGGATATACGTCGATCATTTAATTCTCTTAAATATCGAAGCCGTTCTTCTAAGCTTCTTAATTGCGTATCGTCTAGCGACCCTGTGACTTCTTTCCGATAACGCGCAATAAAAGGAATGCTTGAACCTTCATCGATTAATGCAATGGTGGCTGTAACCTGCTGTACATTTACTTGAAGTTCTTGGGCTATTTTTTGCGCGAGACTATTCATTTGTTACCTGTTATTGGTGCATCTTGATAAAAGAAGCCCTGAAGATGGTCGAGTCATTAGCTTTTTATGGAAGTCATAATGGCGACAAGCTGCAAAATTTAAACCCTAGCCTTTAAAAATAGAGCTAGTGTACATCTATAAATAGCGTCGTCGCGAGAGCGAGTTTGAAATGTTAGATTTCCGCCACTAGATATAGGCGTTTAGTTATTCTAAATAACTATATCTAGTTGTGCAAAGATGACGTTTCAAAATCGTTTGCAGCAGATGCCTATTTATGGATGGGCACTAGCTAGTGCAGGGGCTGATTACGTGAATATAGTGGTATCAGATGACCTTTTCAGCTAATTTATGCGAAAAGGGAAAAACTAAAGAGTCGATATAAAGATGAAAAAAGTGACTGTTTTGGGCTTTGAATATGCTTTCGCTTCGGCAATTACAGGTATAACTGATCTACTAAGCATGGCGGGGGTTACCTTGAATAGAATTCTAGGAGAGCCTGCCGAAAAGGAGTTTGAAGTGATGATTGTGAGTGCCGGAGGAGAGTCGATAAAGTGTTCTAATGGTATTGAAATTCAAGCACATAAATCACTCGAAGAGGTTGAATATACTGATATTTTAATTGTGCCGACCATTGCGGGCAATATTGAAAAAACGCTTGCCTACAATCAACAAGTAATGCCTTGGTTGCAAAAACATCACGCCTTAGGGGCGGATATTGTTAGTAACTGTACGGGGGCTTTTTTTCTAGCAGAAGCCGGATTGTTAGATAATAAACAGGCCACCACTCACTGGGGGTATGTCGATATGTTTAAGCAGCGATATCCCCAAGTAAAGTTAAATGCCTCGCAATTAATTACCGCTGACGGTTCTGTATTTTGCTCTGGAGGCGGTGCCGCTTGGCTAGATATGGCATTATTTCTAATCGACCGATATTGTGGTCATGATGTCGCCGTCGCGAGTGCTAAATCCCATGTGTTTGATCTCGGACGAACAAGTCAGTCAGCCTATGGCAATATTGTGAGTAAAAAATATCATCATGATGACGCGATTCAAATCCTCCAAGACTGGCTAGATTTAAACTATCAACAAAAAATCTCAATCTCAGTATTGGCCGAAAAATCATTGTTGACCGAACGTACCCTTAAGCGACGGTTTAAACAGGCAACCGGTGACAGCGCTATTGCCTATTTACAAAAGCTACGTATTGAAGCCGCTAAAAAGCTGTTAGAACGAAGTCAGTTAAGTGTTGAGCATATTACCTATGATGTCGGCTATGAAGATGTGTCTTCATTCATACGTTTATTTAAAAAACAAACGGCACTTTCACCAAGTGCTTACCGCTCTCGATTCACTCGGTGTTAGAATAGCGCCCCTTTTTTAATTTTGTGTCATAGAGAGTAGTGAGTGGGCCTAAGTAAATTAAATCCTAAACAACGTGAAGCTGTGCAATATGTTGCAGGTCCTCTACTAGTACTTGCAGGTGCGGGCAGTGGTAAAACCAGTGTTATAACCCGTAAGATTGCCTACCTTATTAATCAATGCGGCATAAAAGGTCGCTATATCTCAGCGGTGACCTTCACTAACAAAGCTTCCCGTGAAATGAAAGAGCGTGTAAAGCAGATAGTGTCGGGGCCCGATGCTCGCGGAATCAGGGTGTCGACATTTCATAATTTGGGCTTAAACATCATACGAAGTGAACATAAGCTTTTAGGGTATAAACCTGGATTTTCTATTTTTGATAGTGAAGATGCAAAAGCCTTGATTCGAGATCTAATGATCAAGGAGGGAGAAGAGAATTCCGACAGAATTAATCAAGTTCAAATGGAAATTTCAAATTGGAAGAATGCATTATTAAGCCCTGAAAGAGCGGTTCAGCAGGCCAAGACGCCCGATGACCTAGCATTAGCGAATATCTATGCTGTCTATAATCGTTACTTAAAAGCCTATAATGCCTTGGATTTTGATGATTTGATTTTGCTACCCGTTCAACTGTTTAACGACCATCCTGAAGCATTAGCTAAATGGCGTAACAAAATTCGCTACTTATTGGTCGATGAGTATCAAGATACTAACATTGCGCAATATGAATTAGTGAAAATTATCGTCGGTGAACGCGAAGCGCTCACAGTAGTAGGAGATGATGACCAATCGATTTATTCATGGAGAGGCGCAAGACCTGAAAATCTGGCGAAGCTTGAAATAGATTTTCCGACGCTAAAGCTAATTAAACTTGAACAGAACTATCGTTCAACCAGCCTGATACTTCGTTCTGCCAACAAAGTGATTTCCAATAATCCACATATGTTTGATAAAAAACTCTGGAGTGATTTGGGCGATGGCGAAAGAATACGCGTAATACGTTGTCGGCATGAGGATGCAGAAGCCGAGCAGATTGCGACCGAAATTTTGGATTTAAAGCTTAAAAAAGATATTCCATTCAAAGACTTTGCCGTTTTGTATCGGGGTAATCACCAATCGCGTCTGTTGGAAATAAAACTGAATGCATTCCAAGTGCCGTATCAAATGTCGGGCGGAACCTCTTTTTTCGCAAAAAATGAAATTAAAGATGCGATGGCGTATTTAAGGCTTATCGCAAACCCTGATGATGATGCGGCATTTTTGCGCGTAGTGAATGTTCCAAGGCGAGAAATTGGCCCCTCGACGCTTGAAAAACTGGGGTTATACTCAACCGACCGAGGTATTAGCCTAAATCAGGCGGTAGGGGAAATTGGCTTAGAGCAGGCGCTTTCAGGTAAGGCGCTAGATAGAGTGCGCAAGTTTAGTGACTGGTTGAGAAGAACGACGGAGCGTTGTTATCAGGAAGACCCTGTGAGTTCAATCAAGAGGCTATTCACTGATATAGAATATGATCAATGGCTGTATCAAAACTCAAATACGCCTAAGCAAGCTGAACGAAGAATGGAAAATGTTTGGTACTTGGTAGATTCATTGAAAAAAATGCTTGAGGAAGATAAAGGTACGGCAGATGAAATAGGGATTGATGAGGCGGTCTCAAAATTGCTCCTTAGAGACATGCTTGAGCGGCAGCAGGAAGATGATGACAGCGATAAAGTACATTTACTAACCCTTCATGCATCTAAAGGTTTAGAGTTTCCTCATGTGTTTATTATGGGGCTCGAAGAAGAGTTACTGCCACATCGAAATAGTATCGAAGAAGATAATATCGAAGAAGAAAGACGACTGATGTATGTCGGTGTTACACGGGCAAAAAGAACATTAGCGCTCACATATGCCGCTTCCAGAAAGCAATACGGTGAAAAAATAGAAACCATACCCAGCCGGTTTCTTGATGAATTACCTGAGGATGATCTTCAATGGGAGGGGGGTGATCAGCAAGATAAGCAGCTCGTCCAGAAAAAAGGTAATACTACTTTGTCGGCATTGCTCAACGATTTGAAATGAGATGATCTATTCTAAGCGGCCTGTTTTGGATAATGCTGATATATGCCAAACTAGATATATAGCAACATATCTAGCAAAATAGTTTCTTTATAAAATAGCTAACCTAAGGTGCAGACATGACACTTAATCTTGATTTCCAATGGTTTGCCATTTTTGTGGCGATAAACATGATTATTCTGTTAATGCTAGGAATGAATATTTCCCGCTTAAGAGTGGTCAATAAAGTTGCCAATGGTGACGGGAATTGTCGCCCTTTGATGAAAGCGATTAGAGCGCATGGTAATGGCGTTGAGCATACAAGTATCTATGGTATGGCGGTTTTAGCGCTAACCTTGTTAGGTCTAGCTAATGTCTGGCTTGCAGTGTTTGTAATTTCGTTCGTCATTGCGCGTATTCTTCACGCTTATGGTATGTTGAACTCGCAATTTCAAGCGCGACGAGTAGGGGCTGGCGTAACTTTTATATTACAAGGTGTCTCGGCGATCACTATTCTTTTGTTACTTTAGCGTCTATCTCATTTTCTTAAGGGCCATTGTTCAGGCAGAAAACATTTCGCACATTTGAATCATTTCTTTTAATTCAGTTTGTTCAGATTTTGATAGCATAGCCCATTTATCACATAGAGCCTTCCAGGTCCTGACTTGAAATGTTTTCACTACGCTTCTAAACGGATAACCCCTTAATTGACCGTCATATAGGGCAATGCCTTGGTTGAATGCCGCTTCATTGAATATCGTAATGTTATTCTTTTTTGCCATCTCATACGCTTGTGAATTTTGAATCATCAATGCTGAAAAGGTGCTCATAATCGTGTTTAAAAGTGGCTTTAATGCATCATTCAGATAAAGCTTATGATCTTCGTCGTTGGCGTGTTTTATATGTTTACCCTGATAAATATTATTCAGCCATTTAAATGTTATTGGCGCTATTTGGCGAATTTTTTCGGCGGCTTCAGGGTCAACAAGGTTCATACCTAGTTGGCCGTAGGCGCTCGCATCTGCAATGGTGAACTGGTGTCCTAGTAGATAAGGCTGTTCTGACAGAATGGCCTCCATACCTTTTAGATATTGCACCCAGCTCTCGTTAAGTAAGTTGTGGGTTTCAGGAAAACCTTCCCGTGAAGGTGGGGTAAGTTCCTTGCTCATTCCTGAATGATACTGGATAGGTGAGACGCTAAATAAATAGGGGCAGCGCCTTACTTGTCTTTTTGGGAAATGTTTAGACAGTAATCGTCGGCCTCCGGGAGGCAGTGCATGGCGGTATTCTTTACCGAGTAATTTACCCATAACATTTGATTTAGCTGAACCTACCCAGCGCATATGGTGAACGAGATATAAACCAAACTCATCGAAGGCTTCGTCGATCAAGCAAGCAACAAAATTCATTAAGTTATCTTTTGGGAAAAGGTTTGAATGTTGACCTTGATTGATTGAATCAAGCCAGCTTGCAATGGAACTTGAGTCATATTGAAAATGTTTGCCGTCTTTTGAGTGATAAGGTACCGCAGGGTATTCATCTAAATCTTCTTCAAATGAGGGGAAGCGAGTGACCAGTTTTTTATGTTTTGCATACTCAAGGGAGAGCATGATTTTGGTATTCTCTAGATAGGTGCCTTGGTCGGGTAAGCGGCGATATGGGCGGTGGGCATGTTGGAGGCAGGCTTGAACTTTAAGAGTGAAGCAAGATAGCTCTACTCCCCAAATGATATCTTCACTCATGATAATCCTAAGTCAGTGCTTGTTGGATAAATAGAGAAATATC
>Ga0105350_10000123_pt1 | contig 49978 bp, 37 predicted proteins | sample EN1Hudsemesocosm_FD_83506 | JGI IMG/M metagenome (GOLD analysis project Ga0105350, IMG submission 83506) | Methane-oxidizing microbial communities from mesocosms in the Hudson Canyon - EN1E Hudson Canyon | ecosystem: Environmental > Aquatic > Marine > Cold seeps | place: Hudson Canyon... | reverse complement strand
GGCGTGCTCACTGATCAGCTTATATCACCAATCACTTCCTTGCTTGTGGACTTGCCTGAAGAAGATATAGCGGCTGTTGAAGCTGTATATGGTTTAACCTTTGATAACGTAGGGGATTTTCTCTCTTCTTCTGGTTTTGACGCGACAGCAACCAATGCAGCGATTGGGCTGCACAAAGTGGTGACTATTTTTGCAAATGTGCTCGATGATCACTATGACGAAATTGGTTCCTCTAATTTACAGTTTCCACTTAGTAGCAGCATCATTATCTATGAAAAGATAGCTGACCTAGTGGGTGATGGTGTGAAGCTGACTTCGACGAATGTTGCCGATATATTTCAGCAAATTGAGGAGGAGATAGAAGATTTATATAACGATGCAGATGAAGACTTCGATGGCTTTGTTGACACGGATGATAAGGATGCAGCTATTGCTAATGCGCAAGCAGTACTCAATCTAATTAACGGGGCACTCGCGGCATCTGGTGCAGACGCTATTGATATCGATGATGTTCAGGCGCGTTTGATTGGCGTTGAAATGGTGGTCAAGAAAATTCTGACGCTAGCCGCTGATGATGAAATGGACGCTGGCGATAAAACAGCTGAAATTAATGCTGCGATAGCACTAGTCGAAGTGGCGGGTAATGCCCTTCAAGTGGCGTATCAGGCAGCGCTGGATGATGAATTCAGTATTGTTGATTTTACCGAGTCTGTTGGCCTCACCTATGAGGGTGGAGGGACTGACTTCAGCGATATTAGAATTATCAACCCGGAATCTTTTGCCGATATTGACGGCAAGCAGTTGTCTATGATCTATGATGTGAATGAAGACACTGGAGACAGTAAAACTGGAGGCGCATTGTTTGAGTTTTCGGGTAATGGCGACGCCGGTACTTTAAAGGTATGTCTACGATATGATGACCCTGATGATGAGGCTCCTGAAGAATCTGATGGTACCTACTTTGAAGGTGATTGGTTTCTGATTGACGATTATCACTTAGTGATGACCTTAGCTGGTGCCTATGATCTAATTCTAACCAGTAAGGGGCTGGAAGGTGTTCAGAATCGATATGGATTTACTTTTGGTGGTGAGACAGTGTCATGGTTAAGTGATGATGGGTTATTTGAGGGTGATGACATGCCGTCTAGTTCATCAAAGTGTGAGAGCTTTTTTGAAGATGACTAGCTTATTTAAATCTAACTACTGTCCCTAAACTGGGTTTAAGGTCTTTAGATACGTGATAAAAAAGAGATAGCGCTTCAAGCCCTATCTCTTTTTTTTGTATGTTTTTAAACACGCTCTTTCACAATATTTCTTACTATAAATACTTATTCAGTTTGAGTGGATAAACTCTTCCTTTCTTTCACCTGTTCAATCATTGAGAGCAGGGCGGGGATCACAAATAAAATCAATACCGTTGCATAGGCGAGTCCAAAGGAAATACTAACGGCCATTGGTATTAAAAATTGTGCCTGTAGTGAGGTTTCAAATAGTAGCGGTAATAAACCGGCGACAGTGGTCAACGACGTTAGCAGTACAGCTCGCAGGCGCTGACACGAGGCATTCACTATCGCTTGCTTGGCACTTTGTCCTTGTTCTCGCAGCTCGCGGTAAAAGGTCACCAAAATGATGGCATCGTTGATGACGATGCCTGATAAGCCAAAGAAGCCAAACCAAGATAACATTGTTAAATTTAATCCTAATATCCAGTGGCCTAAAATTGCCCCTGAAATACCTAGAGGGATAGTGAGTAAAATAGCTATGGGCCAGGAGTAAGAGCCAAAAACCCAGGCCAGGATGATGTAAATTAGGGTGAAACCGATAGACGCACCGAGCATCATATCCTTACCCGTTTGTGCTTGCTCCTCAGCCCGTCCTTTCAGGTCGACATTTATGCCATATTCGGTGCTTAAACCGGGTAAGTAACTTTCACTTAATTCTGCGACAATTTCATTGGCATTATTTTCTTCCGGATTGACTCCCGCTGTTACATGTAAACCTAGGGTACCTTCGGTATGTCTAACTAGGTCTAAGCCTTTACGGTCACTTAAATGCACTACATTGCTAAGTTGAGTAATGTCGCCCGAAGGTGTCACGATAGGAAAATAATCGAGCGTGCGTGAATAATTTCGCTCTGAATCAGGTAGCAAAATTCTAACTTCGATTTCCTCGTTTGCATCATAAAATACTTGTAATAACTGCCCATCGAATGCGGATCTGAGTTGGTTGCCGACATCTGATACTGTCAACCCAATAGACTCACCTAGTGGTGTCATGGAATATAAAAACTGGTCTTTACCAAAGGGCAGGTCGTCTTGTATATCTTTTACGCCAGCATAAGACTTCAGTTTTGTTGCTAGCTCTTCGCCGGCTTGTTTCAAAATATGTGGTGGCTGGCCGGTTAGGAATATATCGATGTCTTTGCCCGGTGGGCCGCCTCTTGGGCTGGAAATACTAAATTGCTCCACGCCAGGAGGTTGGTTTATTTGTTCGTGCCAAGCAGCGATGAATTCAGGGTTACGAATGTCTCGAGAGTCTGAAGTAAGCAATTCAACATGAACAGACGCATATTGTTCGCCGCTAGAATAATTACGCCCGCCATTAAAGCTCGCTTGATTTATTCGTAATACGCTATGCGTGACTAGCGATTGATCGGGCGCCAGAGCCTCATCTGCTCGATGCAGTGCTTTCTCCATGTGTACCGCAAACTGACGAACGGTTTCAGGCGGAGTTCCGGAAGCAAATTTCACATTACCCAATAAAATATGATTTTCAGGTTGAGGGAAAAAATCAGACTGAATGCGCCCAGAGCTAATCAGCGTGATACTGATCATTAGCATACCCACTGCGAAGGCTAATGTTGCGCCTCGGTTCTCAATCGATTTTTCCGCAAGTGGTCGAAATATATTGTCTCTGAAATGATCGAATTTCAGGTCCAGCTTCTCTCGAACAGAACCAGGACGATTGGCTTTGAACGACTTTTGGAAGGAATGATTCAGGTGACCGGGAAGGATCAAAAAACATTCGACAATAGATGCGATAATCACACAGATAATCACTAAAGGAATATCAAATAAAATATTGCCAATGATGCCGCTAATCATCATTAGTGGTAAAAAGGCTGAAATGGTGGTTAAGGAGGATGACATGACGGGCACGAACATTCGCCTGGCTCCGCCTTCAGCAGCCTTAAGTGGGTTTTCACCTTTGGAGTAATGAGTTAAAGCGTCTTCGCCGACCACAATGGCATCGTCGACAATGATGCCCAGTGCCATAATGAGCGCAAACATACTCACCATATTAATACTGCCACCAAACATATAAAGCACGGCTAAAGTGCCCATGAATGAGATGGGGATGCCAATGGCCACCCAAAAAGCCACTCGGCCATTTAGGAAAATAAATAAAATACTAATAACGAGAATAAGTCCGCCAAGGCCGTTTTTAATTAAAAGATTGATACGGTCCTCAATTAGTATGTAAGCTTCATTATACGCGTCGAGTTGAACGCTCACGGGCAGGGTGGGTTTGGTTTCAGCTAGCCAGTTATTTAAAGTGGCGGCTGCCTTCAGTGTGTCTGAAGTATGGGTGCGCAATACGCGTAATAAAATCGCAGGTTTCTCTTTGTAATACACTTCAATCTGATTACTTTTATTGCGTTTCTCAACACTAGCGATATCGTCAAGACGCAGGCGGGAGCCAGATTGCGTGGTTAGCACCACTAGGTCTTTAAATCCTTGCTCGGTACGTCGCTGTTCTACGCTTCTTAGTTCTTTGGCGACTTCATTTTTACCGCTGGTGCCTGCCGGGATGTCTTTGCTGGCATTTTTAATGCGCTGGCCAAGCTGAGGTAAGGATAAATTTAAGGTATTAATTTGTTCGGTCGATACCTGAATGGCAATCTCCTGTTCAGGCAGGCCAATAAATTCAACCTTCGCGATACCTCTATCTAATAAGGCTCTTTCAAACTGATAGGCAAGGGGCCTGAGTTCTTCCAGGCTGGCACTTGATGAAAGTATCAGTGTCGCGACGTCTTCATTTAATGAGACTTTTGATACTTCAGGGGTTTCAGAATCTGACGGTAAGTTGCGTACCAGGCTGACATATTCCTTTACCTGATCCAGCGCGAGACCCATTTCACTACCTTCATCGTATTCAAGCACGATAACAGCAGAGCCTCGATAAGAAGTGGAACTCATCTCTTTGACGTAATCCAGTGTTCTCAGTTGTTGTTCGAGAGGCGTCACAATGGATTTAGCAACGTCTTCGGCTGTGGCGCCAGGCCAAGTGACCCGAACGACAATAAAGTCAGGTTCAAAACTGGGGAGGAACTGGGTATTCAGTTTGATCAGTGAGACGGCGCCCGCTAGCAACATAATTAGCATCAGCAAGTTGGCTGCTACCTTATGCTGTGCAAAGCGCCCTATTAGGTCTTCTCTATGGTTAGATGACTTGTCTGCGGGTGTGGGGGTCATAGCTTAGTCTCTAGCCTTTACTTTTAGGCCCGAAATAGCATTGGGCAGTTGTGTAATGACAATAATGTCGCCTTTATTGAGCACCTTGCTGTTAATGATGACATGAGCCTGCTCAGCCTCCTTAGATAGTTGCTTGCCTAAAATAGTGATATCAATCGATTGAAGGCGACCGTCTTCAATTCGGTATACCCGGTTTGATCCGTAAATTGCCGAGAGCGGTAGCGTGATAACGTCATCAATCGGCGGTAGTTTAACTTTGATTTCTAGTGAGTTATTAAGCACTAAAGTGTGCTCGTTGGTTTCTGTTTCATCGGGAGGGGTAAAAAGAGCGTCTATTCCGCCAGTATTACTATTTGCTTTGCCTGAAAGGCGCCTTAATATTAAGGCGCTCTTCTGTCCGTAGCTTTCTGCTTGAGCATAAATGCGAGTATTCACTGCAAGCGCTTTTCTAATTAGGCTGACATGTCGATTAGGTAGTTGTGCTCTAACTTCTATATTGCTGCGGTCATAAAGGCTGATAAGTGCTTGACCAATTTGTACCCGTTCACCTGGTGCGACATTAATACCAGTAATAATGCCATCAAAGGGGGCTTTAATCTCAGCGCGTTCTGCATCGATTTGTGCATCACTCAGGGCTGTTTTGGCCCGGGAAATCCGTGCCTTTAATTGGTTTAAACGGCTGGGATGGTCAGCAATGTTCAACTTACGCGCATTAAGCGATAAGGCTTGCTGGGCGCGTTGGGACTCCGCATTATCATAACGTTCTTGGGCAACCAGGTTTGAGGCTTTTAATTTTGCTTGACGTTTCACGCCTTGTTGGGTGATTTCAAGCAGGCGCTGATCCTCGATTAGTGAGGCTTGGTCTGATTTGAAGCGATTATTTTCTGATGTGATTAGCGCTTCCAGTTCGTTGACATCGGCTTGGCTTTGTATCACCTTCAGTTTGATTTCGCGTTTGTCGAGCTCAATTAATACCTCACCCTTTTTAACGGATTGTCCTTCCCGAACCATTAAGTTAATCACGTCTGCGTTAATCGCCGCACTGAGTAGTGATTCAAAAGGCGATTCAACATGGCCCAATAATATTAATTCAGGGCTGGCTGAGGTGATTTCAATAGCTTGGGTTGATACTAACCATTCTTTTTCTATTGATTCTACCTTTGGTGGTGTGGGTTTGGTCAGGATCAACATCGCTATGATGAGTGCGGCGATAAACAAGATCATCAAAGGTAAAACCCATGTGTGTTCTTGGCGGAAAGAGGTGAATCTACTCATAAATTTAGGTCCTAAGATTGGCTCTGAAAGTCTCCCCAAAGCCATTGAAGAATGCTTAAGCAAGCGACGGGTGCTGTTTCTGTTCTCAACACGCGTGGGCCGAATGTGCTGGCGATAAAGTTTGTGTTACTGGCAAGGGTTATTTCATTTTGACTCAGCCCCCCTTCAGGACCTATTAGTAAGTTAACGTGCTTAGGTGCGTTTATGATGCCACTTAGCTTTTGCGTGTCCCGATGATGCAGGACTAAGGAAAGCTGTTGACTATCGACAGCAGCAATCCAATCTTCAACGCTTCTTATTGGGTGGATAGTGGGCACATTTGGGCGTCCACATTGTTCTGCAGCGCTAATAGCAATTTGCTGCCAATGCAGGCGTCGTTTCGTTGCACGTTCGGGGTTTAGCTTTAACTCACAAAACTCACTTGTTAAAGGTGTTATTTCATTCACGCCCATTTCAGTGCTTTTTTGAATAGCGTAATCCATCCGGTCTCCTCGAGACATCACCTGGCCCAGGTGAGTATGTAGAGTTGATTCGCAAGAGGAGTTTTCGATAGCGATAATATTGAGGCTAACGGTTTTTTTTGTGTGTGCCGTAATTTCAGCAAGATAAAAGCAGTTTGTGTTATTGAACAAACGTAGTTGGTTGCCGACGGTCATGCGTAAAACCTTGACCAAATGTTGCGCTGCCTGTCCCTCTAGAATTGCTTCTGCTTGAAGGCTTAAGGTTAAATCGGTATAGATGTTTGGGACGCGCATAGTTGAAAAGTCTTGTTGTAATGTTTCGTTTACTCACGTAGCGCTTATTATGGAGAAAGAGAGCGTCAGCGTCTATGTAGAACAAGGCAAATTTTATGTAATGATGTTGTAAACACTGTTGCAGTAATGGTTTTAAAAATATTCCTTACTAGAATTTTATATTCTATCTGCTTCGGTTTTTAAGCGCCAAGTGCTATATTGTGTTTCAACTGAACTGCTCACCAAAGAAAATTATGAAGTATTTAAAACAGTTTAATGATCAATTAAAAAATGTTCGCGAACGTAAAGGTCTTACTTTACTCAATATTGCTGAATATTGTTTGGTTGACCCCAGTGTTGTGAAAACGTGGGAGTCACAAGATGCTTCGGTGAGATGTTATCCGAGTTTGGATAACTTATTGGACCTGTGTTTTAGTACCGGTCTTGCTTTGGAAAAGTTTATTGATCTAGCGCCACAGCAAGATGATAGTCAGCTTGATCTGCCTGGCATTAGCTTGAATTCAGATGTAGATATAAATGAGTCGCTAAGCAAGCTAGATGAGGCAATAGATAAAATGGTGCCCTCTGACGATGAAATAGAATTATTGCGACGGTATCGTAAAAGTGACCAGCAAAGCAAAGAGTTGATCCTTCAACTCATTGCCTAACCCACTATTTTCCAGCGCTGTAGCCGATTAAAATCTGCTATTAATCTTCTTTATAGATGTTCTTATAGACATAATTAGTTGCATCAACAAAACCATCCACGCTACCACAATCAAAACGTGTACCTTTGAATTTATAGGCTATAACACAGCCTTTTTTAGCTTGCGTCATTAATGCATCTGTAATCTGCACCTCTCCGTTTTTGCCTGGCGGGGTATTTTCAATAATATCGAAAATATCAGGGGTTAAAATATAACGACCGATAATCGCTAAGTTTGATGGTGCATCCTCGGGAGCGGGTTTTTCTACCATGTCGGTAATGCGGTATAGCCCATCCTTCATTGATTCACCAGCAATCACACCATACTTATGGGTTTGATCAGCGGGCACTTCCTGAATGGCAACAATACTGCAGCGGAATTGGTTATATAATGCAGACATCTGCTTTAAAACACCCATGCCGTCTTCTTCACCAACACATAGATCATCTGCAAGTAATACGGCAAAAGGATTATCGCCCACTAAACCTCGTCCAGAAAGAATGGCATGACCTAAACCTTTCATTTCGTGTTGTGGTGTAAAAGAGAAGGTGTTGTTGTTGATCAGGTCACGAATAGAGGTTAATAAACCTTCTTTACCGGAACCCTGAATTTGGTGTTCTAATTCATAACTGATATCAAAGTGGTCTGCGATAGCGCGTTTGCCTCTACCGGTGACAAACCCCATGTGGTGCATGCCAGCCTCTTGCGCTTCTTCAACGCCATACTGAACAAGGGGTTTGTTAACCAATGGTAGCATTTCTTTCGGCATTGCTTTGGTGGCAGGTAAAAAGCGGGTTCCATACCCAGCAACTGGAAATAAGCAGTTCTTGATCATTTTTTTATCCTTAAATGTAACTTTTGAACGATAACTATGCAGAATAGACTGGATAGAGGATCTATCAAGCCTTGATATAAATTGTGCAAAGATTCTACATCAGAAGCTGAAGAAAGGTAGTGTCGGCGGCCGATTTTTTCCTGTTTGTGATAAAAAACTAAACAATCGCAGTGAATATAAGCAAATACCGGCTAAAATCAATGTAATAGCGCTGGCATATATATTGAATATGATTCTGGTGGATAGTTTCCTGATGATTATTCTGGCAACATGCTGTATTGAATTTTGGCGAGGGTGTAGGTCGTGACTCAAAAATATGATGAACTAACGTTGTTGTCTGTTCGATCTGCATTTGATCATTTGCAGTCTACAATCAATCGGGCACTACAACGTATTGATCGCCAAAGCCAGCTAAGTAATACCGACGTTTTTTCTGCCATTAAAGAGCGTAGAAAGTTAGCTAAGGTCTTATTGCTGGATCAACGCGTGATCCATCTTTACCGTTCTCTATCCGAGACACCTTCTTTAAGTATCAAAGAAGATGAAAGTTTGATCCACTGTACCGTTAATTCTTCGATTATTATTCATGAAGGCGATGCAAAAATAATCCGCTTTTCGCTGAATGATAATAACTATACCCTTCAGTTTTCAGATCGTGGCAGTGCATGTATTAGTTATTATGGAGAAACGTTTAAAAGTTCTAATTTGTCTCTGTTGTTAGAAAGTGGCGAAGAAGTACTCACTATTCACCTTGATTTAGAAGGTGAAGCTGAAGTTATTTCTGAACAACAAATTACCCGCTTCATTCCTGGAAAGTGGATATACGATATTATTCATGCCTACGAAACCTTAGTTACCTCAGAAAATTTAAAGTCGATAGATGATACCTACAGTGATGAAAAACTAGAAGCTTTAAAGCACCGATTTGGGCTTTAGTGCTTAAAAAATATACATAATTTCACTTTTCAGCCTTGAGTGAGTTGATAAAATCTCGTTTTATTTCGACGTTTTTGTGGCGTAAATTCAAAGTTTATTTGTCATTATTTCGATTATCGTACAATAAATAATCAGTTCACATTTTTTTTCAACAACTATGACATTCGTTAACGATTTAGTTATTCCCTTATGTCTTAGTATTCTATAAAAAGAGCGCCTAATAGAAATCGAACTGAAGACAAAGGGTGTTTGTGATGATAGAGAATGGTGACCTAATACTGCAATATCTAGAGCGTTTAGGTGTTGAGTACGTATTCGGTGTTCCTGGGGGAAGTATCGAGCCGCTTTATAATGCATTAGCAAGAAGTGAGCGACGGGGCGGTCCAAAAGCGATATTAGCCAGGCATGAAACCGGCGCAGCATTTATGGCGGATGGTTATGCGCGTGCTACCGGAAAAATTGGCGTATGTTGCTCAACTTCAGGCCCAGGCGCTACAAATCTACTCACTGGCGTTGCGAGTGCCTATGCAGACGGTATACCGCTATTAGTTATCACGGCACAGCCCTCTATTGAAAAGTTTGGGCTGGGAGCATTTCAGGAAGGCTCTTGTACCGGTATTAGTACCGTGAGCATGTTTGAGTCCTGCACACGTTACAATACTTTAGTTTCTCATCCGGCACAGTTAGAGAATAAATTACTTCAAGCTATTAGTTATACCTGTAGTAATCGTCCCGGGCCTGCTCATTTGAGTGTTCCCTCGGATATTATGAAAGCAAAGGTAGAGCCAAAGTATGGGGATCAGCATTTGCGTGCTTTTATTAACCATGATGTGGTTACTAGTGCAAAAGGGCTTGACCTGTTATTACGCTATTTGTCAGATTCTCGAAAAGTCACCTTTGTTATTGGTGAGGGTTGTGCGGGTGCAATGAAAGAGTTGTTAACCTTGGCAGAAGCACAAGAATGGTTGTTGGTCACGACCCCAATGGCAAAAGGTTTGATCTCAGATTTTCACCCCCAGTACCGTGGGGTATTTGGCTTAGGTGGGCATGAAAGTGCCAAAGAGGCCTTGAGTCCTGAAAATGCTGAATATGTCGTCGTGGTTGGGACAGCGTTAGATGAGGTGACGACAGGCGGCTGGGATACCGATGCGATTTTGTCTAATCGACTAATCCATATTTCGCAAAATTCAGAGCATTTAAGTCGCTCTGTTTTAGCTAAGGCCTGTATTTTGGGTTCACCAAAGCTCTTGATTGAGCAGTTATTTAACTGGTTACCGACACTACCCTGTAGTGAAGAAACCGATTACCTTCCCGGATCTGATGGGTTTCCTGCTCACATTGCCTATCATGATAAAGAGAAGTGCTTTAACACCACTGGACGAGTGAAACCGCAAGCATTATTTTGGTCGCTCAGTCAGCTTTGTCCTGCAGACACGCGTGTATTGATGGATACCGGCAATAGTTTTTTGTGGGGTATTCATTATTGGCAAAGTCATAATAAGCCTGGTTCGAATGATAAATTAGTCCATTTAGGGATGGGTTTTGCCTCGATGGGCTGGGCGATTGGCGCCGCCATTGGCATGGCATTATCGGATAATAAACCGGTCATTTGTTTTACTGGTGATGGTAGTGTACTCATGAGCGGGCAGGAAATGACAGTCGCGAAAGAGCATAACCTTAATGTGCTTTTCGTTATCCTCAACGACTCACACCTGGGCATGATCAAGCATGGGCAGCAACTAGGCGGTGCAGAAAATATTGGTAACGAATTGCCTGTGGTGAATTTTGCCCTTATGGCTGAGGCATTAGGCGTCAGAAACCACCGAATCAATACCATATCAGAGCTAGATGCTCTCGGTGTAGAGGAGCTTTTTCAACAAGATGGCCCCTGCGTATTAGATGTGACGATCGATGTCACTGAAGTTCCACCGATGGGAAGCCGAATGAAAGTACTAGCAGGGGGAGGGGGTTCCGATGTCCAAGCGCCAAGTCTATCACTCTGATTTTTGGGAAGAAGAAGCCGAGAACGATAACCCATTCGCCACCAAGGCAGCTTATTGTCATGGGTATGATGTCTATGGCGAGATATTGCAAAAAGCCACCTGGTTTGAATATATCTATTTGATGTTCAAGGGTGAGCGACCGACTGAAAAGCAGGCTGCTTTACTAGAAAAACTAGCAATAGTATTAGCAAATCTAGGCCCCAGAGAGGCAAGTGTTCGAGCTGCAATGAATGGTGGTGTTGGGGGCTCAACACATGCTTCATCTTTAATGGCTGCTTTAGCCGTGGGTGCAGGGCAATACGGTGGCAGTCACGAAGTATTCATTGCTCTACAGATGTGGGGAACGTGTGGCTTTGATCTGCAGAAATGGAAGCAGCAACTTACCAACCCAAACGAAAATCATAAAGAAGATATTTGGTTGCCCATTGAACATGGCCCAGGGTTTGACCCTAATGGTGTCAACTGTCCAACTATCACTCTGCAATCACTAGCGGCACTTGAGTCAATTAATGCGGGTGGTGCGCTGTCGTGGTTGTCGGAGAATAGACTGCAATTGGAAGCGCACATAGGGTACCCATTAGCAGTGTCGGGTATTGCCGCTGCAGCTTTATATGACTTGGGTTTTAATGATCATCAAGCAACCATGTTGTATCTAATATTACGTCTCCCCGGTGCTGCAGTTCATGCGATTGAGCAGCGTGGAATGGGCTGGAAGAAGTTTCCTTTTTATGCTGACAATATTGAGCTTTTGAATGATCCAGGTGATATGGGATTGCCAGTAATTGAGGGTCTTGAATTATGAATATTGACCAAATGACAGAACATGAGGATAAATTAGTTACCAGTATGGGGAAGGCGTTCCTTTGTGAGCGAACCGTATTTAGAGGTAAAGACCTACACCATGATTTAGGTGGTTTGGATTGGTTTCAGTTATATTTTTATAGTATTACTGGGCGGATTCTAAATGAGAAAGAATCAAAATTATTGAATTATTATTGGGTAGCTACGAGTTATCCGGACCCCAGTATTTGGCCTAACCATGTTGCTTCATTAGCGGGTTCTGTGAGAAGTACTGCGTCGTTGTCTCTTATGGCAGGTCTTGCTATCTCAGAAGCTTCTATTTATGGCAGAAGGCCAGAAAGAAGAGCATTGGATTTTTTCTATCGAGCAGGTGATCTGCTTGGGAATGGTTTAAGTTTAGAGGCGCTTGTTGAATCTGAATTGAAACAAAACAAGACAATATATGGTTATGGCCGTCCACTTGCCAAAATGGATGAACGCGTTCCTCATACACTGAAATTGGTATCAGAGCTTGGTTTGGATGGTGGGAAGTATTTAAAGATTGCCTTAGACCTTTATCAATACCTTAAAGAAACCAAAGGCCTGTCAATGAATATTGCCGCTATTGATGCGGCGCTTGCCGCTGATGCCGGTTTGCAGCCAGAAGAATATCAATTGTTCATGACGCCGTGTTTTATCGCAGGAATTGTGCCTTGTTATATTGATGCGAGAGATAAACCCGAAGGAAGCTTTTTCCCGGTTAGGTGTGAAAGTATTGTGAATAAGGGCTCAATAAGGCGGGAATGGGATTAGTAGGTTATTACAATTTAAAGAAAATATTTCAAATGAAGGCTTAATGAGTGAGGGTTATCTCCTCACTCATTAATGAGTGGCTAAAATTTATATGATAGCTCGGCGTAAATTTCTCTACCTGCTTGAGGGAAATCGTTTACAACACCGCCGACTGGGCTGGGTTCAGTGAGTTTTCTATCAAATAGGTTGTGAATGGATAGTGATATATCTAAATTACTGACGACATTTAACTGTTTAATGGTTAGGTCGATAGTAGTGTAGTGTTTAACGTTTTCAGTCCTTAACTCTTCTTCATTAGGGGCTCTTTTCTGCTCTCCTACCCAGTTAAGTTGAGGTGATATTAACCACTTATTACTTGTTTTCCACTCTGTTCGAAAATAAACCTGATGGTTTGGAGCGTCACCAACATCTTCTTTACTATCGTCATCTTCTGATTTTTGGTAAGCGTAATTAGCAAGCAATCTTAGATTTTGGTCTGGTTGATAATTAATCTCAATTTCTGCGCCATAGCCGGTTCTATCACTGGTGTTTTGCCATTGCTTGACGTCACCAGTTTGTACTTGAGTGATCAAATCAGTGATTTCATAATAATAGGTGTTTGCTGTGTAGTTGAGTTTTGAAGAGACTTGGTGAGAAAAAGCAAATTCATAGGTATCTATTGTTTCAGGGTTTAAGTCAGGGTCACCCAAATTAACTGGGTTACTGGTTACAAACAATTCCGAAATTGAGGGTGCTCGGAAAGCGCGCCCGTATAACAGCTTAGTTGTGATCGAATTTGTGGTTGCCCATACGAGGGCTAGTCTTGGGTTTGTGGTGTCGCCAAAGTCGGAATAGTGGTCATAACGGACACCTGTTGTTAGTTGCCAGTTATCATCTAATTGCCATTCGTCTTGCGCAAATAGATGGTAATTTGTTCTATCCGTTTCAGGAAGCCATACTTCGTCGGTATCACTAACATCAACAAGACCTTCGACTTTTGCTGGGAATGCAACGTTATTTTCAGCATCGATGACGGTATCAAAGTTCTTAGACTCGGTAACTTCAAACACATCGCCCCAAAAAACACCTGCACCCAAGCGTACAATATGGTTATTGAAGCCTTGATAAATAGAGCTTAAGTCAAAGCGAGCGCTCTCTTCTTCAAATCCTGGGTTACCGATAAATCCATTTGGAAAGTCAGGGCCAAAAAAAGGAGACGGGCCTAAAATAATGTTCTCTTCAACTTTCTGTGTACCTCTGTAATAACTAACTCTACTTTCAATGCTCAGGTCTGGCGTTAAGTCGTCTAAGGTATACGTATAATCTAGGTTGAAACGTTGGCTTGAGAATCGCCCAGTCGGGTCAAGTATTGGTAGAATCCCGGCACCTGTACCTATATCGTCTCGATCTTGGTAACCTAATCTTAAGTGGGAATTCTTATAAATGATATCTAATCTAGATTCGATCATATCGGTAGTTCGTGTGACAGGCCCAGTATTGCCTACGTTATCTGCAATAATGATTTCTTTTTGACCATCACTGGTTTCATACTCAAGTGTAAATGCTACGTCAAAATCGTTATAACTTTCGCCGTGCTCTACCCAGCCGGCTTGGGTGTCGAAACTTCCTGCTCTGTATCCCGCATGGGTGCCATTAATATCTTTACGGCTTTTAGTAATGATGTTTATAACGCCTGAAAATGCATCAGCGCCGTGCATGGCTGAACCGGGCCCTCGAATTATTTCAATACGACTAATAGACTTAACTGGCATGCCTGCCCAGACATTGCCTCTGTTTCCAAATACGAGGTTGGTAATAGGGATTCCATTAATTAGCATTAACGTTTGAGCATTGAATGAGGAGGTAATGCCGCGAATATTATATTTTGGTGCATATGCTTGATCGGATCGTCCAACATGTAAGCCTGGAACGGTTTCAAGAATTTCATCGATATCTGTCGCTCCCATAGCGGTAATATCTTTTGCCGTGATCACCGTGGCAATAGCCGCTGCTTTATCGAGTGGAGTGACAGTGCCAGTTGCTAGTGACGTAACTCGTACTTGCCCCAAGTCTTCCAGTGACATATCCCACATTGAGGCAGGCTCTTCATTGGCATAAACTGCGTTCGGCAGTAGCAAGGAGGATGTTATTAAACTGGGTAAAATGAAGGTATTTAGTTTTTTCAGCGTGGATAATTTTTTTATATTTTTCATTATTTTATCACTCCTGCTAGGGACTTGGAACTGTTTGATGTCACACGGTTGAGCGCGGCACCAAGTTCTTATTATTTAATTCAGCTTAACTTCTCTCTAACTAACTACTTCAACGGTCCGGGTCTTTCAATTCCGAAACCTTGCGCAAAATCGACACCTATTTCTTTTAGTGCATCTGCAGTCGCTTGGTCTTCGACAAACTCTGCTATGGTCACCAACCCTGCTGCATGACTGATGCCGTTACAGGCTTCGACGATACTACGGTCAATGGGGTCGTTGAGTAAGTTGAGTACAAAGCTGCCATCTATTTTTAGGTAATCGACAGGAATTCTTTTTAAGTATGAAAAAGAACTCATACCTGCGCCGAAGTCGTCTAATGCAAATTTAAAGCCTTCATCGCGAATTTCGGAAATGAACTTAATGGCTTCTTCAAAGTTATCAATGGCGACGGTTTCGGTAATTTCGAGACAAATTCTGGTCGGCTTGATGCGGTATTGTTTTAATAGTTTTCGGACATCTTGAAAGAAAGATTTATCACTGAGGGTTTTACCCGATAAGTTGATAAAAAAAGTGCCTTCGTTCTGATGGCCTAAGCCTGAGTCCGAAAGATATTTAAAGGCATGTTCTATGACCCAGCGGTCAAGCTTCGGCATTAGCTTATAGCGTTCAGCTGCCGGAATAAATTCGCCAGGGTAGGTGAGTTTTTGACCTTCTTGAAGGCGAACCAAGAATTCGCCGTGAAGGCCGGAACCGTCAGTTTGTAAGTTCTTCATCGTTTGAAAATGAAGCACAAACAGGTCGTCACTTATCGCTTGCTTAATTTTACTAACCCATTGCATTTCATTGCGGCGTTGTAGGTATTCAGGGTCATTCTCACTAAACCACTGAATGCCACCTTGGCCCTTTTCTTTCGCAACATGGCACGCTAAATCGGCACAAATCATCACGCTTTGCTGAGATTGGCCGTGGCCGTCAATCGCAACCAAGCCAATACTGATGCTGGTGGCGAAAGGTTTGTCTTGCCAGTTGAATTTGAGGTCTTTTACGCCGCTTTGTATACGTTCGGCCAAGCTGTATGCTTGGCTATGCGTGATGTCATTAAGCAGTATGCCGAATTCATCTCCGCCCAAGCGTGCTAGGGTATCTGTATTTTTGGTTTGGCACAGTAGTACCAAGGTTATTTGCTTGAGTAATTCATCGCCGGCATCATGTCCGCAGGTATCATTGATGATTTTGAACTGGTCTAAATCGAGCGTCATGAGTACATGACTGTTTCTTTCGATCAGATTGTTGTCAAAGACATTTGTGAGACATTTTTCAAAATATTCCCGGTTTGCAAGGCCGGTGAGCTTGTCATGGTGAGACATGTGTTGCAGGTTTTCGACCGCTTGTCTTTTTTCATGGCGAGACTCGCTTTCTCTAATTTCACGCTCAATAGCAGGTATTAATCTGGCAAGGCTGTCTTTCATAACATAGTCTTGCGCGCCATCTCTCATTGCCTGAACAGCATCTGCTTCAGAAATCTCGCCCGAAACAATGATGACCGGCAAGTCAGCATTGTGCTTATGAATAGTGCTGAGTGCTTCTTTAGACGAATAGCAGGGCATGTTGTGATCAGTGATAACAATATCCCAATCACCCTCTTGCAAGGCCTTTTGAAGTAAAGGATCAGAGTCTACTCTTTGATGCTTGATATGAAGGCCATTTCGTTTTAATTCACGCAATAGCAATAATACATCGTCTTCGGAATCATCAACGATTAATACATTATACATATGGCTCATTCTTTCTTTTAGCAAAGTCGGCGGTGGGGCTTCTAACAAAATAACGTTCTTATCCGTTTTGTTTTTTATTAAAATACGTAACATTGTGTAAGATCTTAAATTTAGTCTAGGCTAAAACTTCGGTATTACAATGGCTTATCTAACTATTTTTAGAAATATTAATGCTCTTGATTATATTAGCCGCACTGTTAGAACTCGTAGGGAATAAGGTGAAGAAAAACGTTGAACCTTCTCCTAATGTTGACTCCGCCCAGATCTTTCCATGGTGTCTTTCTATAATGCGCGCGACAGTAGCTAGGCCAATGCCCGAGCCCTCAAATTCTTCTGGAGAATGTAAGCGATTAAAGGGTTTGAATAACTGGTCGGCAAATTTCATGTCAAAGCCTGAGCCACAATCACGTACGAAATAAATATGATTGCCTAGGTGCGTTGTGTAGCCGACTTCAATGTCTATTTGTGCTTTTTTACGGCTATATTTCCAAGCATTGCCTATTAGGTTGTCGAGTAGTATCTCAATGAGGTCGGTATCACCTTTTGCGGGCATGTTGTCTTTGACCTGAATATTAGTTTTACGTTCGGGTTCTTGACTGCATATTTCCTTAATGATTTTATTGCTTAATTTGGTGATGTCGACACTCTCTTTTAGTAGTTCTTGTCTCGTCACTCTAGATAGTTGTAGTAGGTTGGTAATTAGCTGGGACATTTTAAAGCTGCCAATTCTGACGCGGGTCAAATAGTCCTTGGCTGTTTCATCTAATTGATCGCCGTAATCTTCTTCTAGGGCACGGCTGAAACCTTCTATTATTCGTAGGGGTGCTTTCAGGTCATGGGAGACGGAATAACTAAATGCTTCTAATTCCCGGTTTGCAATTGCAAGTTCTTTTGTACGTTCCGATACTTTGATTTCAAGGTTGTTGGTGTGCTCGCTGATTTGTTCATTTTGTGCGGCGATGGTTTCTAGCATGGTATTAAATGCTGAAACCAGCTCTCCAATTTCATCGTCATTTTGTTTTTCTGCGCGATGAGAATAGTCTTGATTATGGGTGACTGAGCGTGCAATTTTTTCCAACTGTACCAAGGGGTCTGAGATGAAGCGTTGGATATATCGGGCAAACACAAGTGCGGCGATAATAATGAATACTGAGAGTATTAGAACCAGATTCAGTGTGGCTTGAATTTCTTCTCTGAGTTTGGCGGTCGATGTTCTGATATACACGAGGCCTTCAACTTGTTCATCAAGTAGAATTGGTTCTGATACATGAAAATCTTTATCAACAAAACCCTCAAAGCTGGGGTCAGGATTAGTTGGGCATGATAGTGTTTGCTTCTTTAATTTATAACTGGCTAGCAAAGTGCCACTTGAATCATAGGTGCAACCAATTTTGACCGCTTTATGTAGCGAGAGACTAGAGATCGTTTCGGTTAAGGCAACAGTATCTGAGAATAAAATTGCGGCATTACTTCTGTCGGCGATGATTTTAGTAATGGTGGTGAATTCATCCGACATTTGTTGTTTGAATGCTGAATAGCGTTGTACCAATAGTAGCGAACTTAATACCAATACCACAAACAAGGTAATAAGCATGATGAACATGGTTAGTTTGCTTTTAATTGGCAGGTCTTTAAAATTTATCATCCGTTATCTCACCACCTGATTTGCTAATTCCAGAAGTTTTGAGCTAATTGAAAGCTGGGTTTTTGTGGCTTGTTTTAGATTAATGTCGAAGCGTATAACGTTCCCCATGGTGACAAATCCAATCGTGCCACCCTGTGCGGCAAAGTGGGGAATACTGCTGACAGTTAATGTCGGCTTGTCGCCTAGTGTGGTGAATATTTCATCTAAGAATTTTTCTTCTGACGAACCAATAAATAACACGCTACAGTCTGAAGAGTTGTCATATTGGCTGATGCTTTTTATCAGTAGTGGGTGCCCATGTATGGGCCGTTGTTCTAGGCGTTTGAATTTATCATTGCTTGCATCGTCACCGAGTAGGCACAGTTTTATCTCGATATCTGTAGACGGTTCATCGGGCCAGGATATGAATTTAATGAAGTTATACAAATAAGCTGCTTTCAGGTCATGAACAGACTTAGCTGAGCAAACCGATGCTTGCAAAAAACAGATGGAGCCAAGTAATACGCTTAGAAGTATTTTATTGATTGTCGTTTTAATCATTAATCAAGAGCAAAGGCATGATACCTATATCGTTATTTATAATTAGGTTTTAAGGCGAATTCAATCTAACTGGCTTTTTATAATTCGTCAAATATTTCAGTGATTTATCTAGGTGTTTTTTCCAGTGTGGTGTTTTTTATTATTGTCGCTTGTATAACCTGGGAGACCTAAAGGTCTTTGATCGTTAGGCTTACCCAACGGTACGCAGTTATCATCACGTAAATTGCCAAATGTAGGAAATTTAACCTAGACCTTTGTAAAGCGCTGAGATAGTTTAGCGGTATACGGTGCCTTTGTGGAGCTAAGAATTGTAGGAATTTGTTAACGCAGCATAGAGGGAATATAGATGTCGGCACTTCATTCTGACTTAAGGGATAATGTACGTTTATTAGGCGATTTATTAGGCCAGAATATCAAAGAGCACCTTGGCGGTGAGTTCCTTAAAAAGCTAGAGGCTATTCGTACTGCTGCTAAAACAGATCGGGAAGCAAAGGTAGGTGACGCTAGTCCTGAGTTAGTTTTGTTGTTGCAAGACTTAGGCGACGATGAAATGTTTTATGTTGCCCGCGCATTCAATCAATTCTTGAACTTAGCAAATATTGCCGAACAGTATCATGGCGTTAGACGTCAACGAGAAGATCACGAAGATGGCGTAGAAGATTTTGAAGATTTTTTTCAAAGTATTAAACGCTCCGATAATAGCGCTAAGAATACGGAGGCAAAGCTATCTGAATTACTTTCCACGCTAAAGATTGAGTTCGTGCTAACGGCGCACCCGACTGAAGTAACGCGTCGGACGCTGATCATGAAATATGAAGAGATTACCAATTGTTTGTCAGAAAGGGATCGCTCTGACTTAAGTGACGACGACCAGAAAAAGACTCAAGAAAAACTCAATAGATTAGTTTGTGCAGCCTGGCACTCGGATGAAATTCGTCACGAACGCCCCTCGGCTGTGGATGAAGCTAGATGGGGGTTTGCAGTTATTGAACATAGTTTATGGGAAGCCTTACCTGATTTTTTACGCGAATTTGATTCTGCCATTAAAGCCAATTTCGATATCACTTTGCCGCCGGATTTTTGTCCGATAAAATTTGCCTCATGGATGGGCGGAGATAGAGATGGCAATCCAAACGTTACTTCGACTGTAACGCGTGAAGTGATTAGTTTAAGTCGTTGGATGGCGGCTGATTTATATCTGAGAGATATTCGTAAACTTCTCAACGAACTTTCTATGTGGGATTGTACCGATGAGCTTAGGCAGGCTGCAGATAAGCTCGTAGATGAAAGTACTCGTAACAGTAAGGAACCTTATCGACTGGTATTAAGTCAGTTACGAAAAAAACTAAATGCTACGCTTGAGTGGTCGGCTGATCAGGCAAAAGGTTTGCAAGGCAACAGCATGGATATTTTGGTTGATATTGACGAATTATTGCAGCCTTTATTACTCTGTTATCGTTCTTTAAGTGATACCGGTTTAACGTCTGTTGCAAATGGTTTGCTCTTGGATACTATTCGGCGAGCACGTTGCTTTGGATTATCTCTAGTAAAGCTAGATATCAGGCAAGATTCTGAACGTCACTTAGAGGTAATGTCTTCGCTTACGACTTACTTGGGTTTAGGTGATTTCGCTGAATGGGATGAAGAAACGAGGCAAACATTTTTACTGTCTGAACTGCAGAATAAACGGCCCTTATTTCCTGCTCATTGGTTTGGATTGAGTGATCAAGAGTTTGAAGGGAATGATCAAGGACTTGAAGGAAATGATCCAGAAGCACTTGGTGCGGATGTGAAAGAGGTTTTGCTGACATGTAAGGCCGTGGCGAGTCAGCCTGCTTCTGTATTAGGTTCGTATGTCATTTCTATGGCAAGCACGCCATCAGATGTGTTGACGGTGATACTTTTATTAAAAGAAGCTGGGATCAAGCACAACATGCGTGTTGTGCCTTTGTTTGAAACGCTGGATGATTTATCCGGTTCAAAAAGCACCATTGAACAGTTGTTAAGTGTGCCCTGGTATAAAACCTATTGTCAGGGCGAACAAGAGGTGATGATCGGTTACTCTGATTCCGCCAAGGATGCCGGGCAAATGGCAGCCGCATGGGCGCAATACCAATCACAAGAGAAACTGGTGGAAACTGCCCGGAAACATGATGTGAAATTGACTTTATTTCATGGCCGAGGTGGCACCGTTGGTCGAGGTGGCGGCCCTGCAAATCGGGCGATTTTATCTCAACCTCCAGGTTCGGTGAGTAACTCCTTTAGAATTACAGAACAAGGCGAAATGATTCGTTTTAAATTTGGTATGCCCGAAGTTGCTAAACAGAGCCTCAGGTTATATCTCAACGCCGTGATCGAAGCGAACCTTTTACCACCACCGGCGCCACAAGCTTCATGGCGAGAGCTGATGGATAAAATGACTCAGAAATCATTGCTTTCTTATCGTGAGATCGTGCGCGAAACAGAAGATTTTGTGGCCTACTTTAGAGCGGCAACGCCTGAGCAGGAATTAGGGAAACTAGCCTTGGGTAGTCGACCTGCTAGGCGAAAAGCGAGTGGCGGCGTTGAGAGCTTAAGAGCTATTCCCTGGATTTTTGCTTGGATGCAAATTCGCTTAATGCTACCTGCGTGGCTAGGAAGTGATCATGCTTTAGCTGATGTGCTTGAGTCAGACGAGTCAGAGGTTCTTAGGGATATGGTAGATCAGTGGCCTTTCTTTCAAACGCAAATAGACATGTTAGAGATGGTGGTGTCAAAAGGCGATGCACGTATTGCGCGTTATTATGATCAGCTGCTAGTTCCTGAGGCTTTGAAACCTTTAGGTAAGTCGCTAAGGCAGCGATACTTGTCGATGATTGAAACGATTAACAAAGTTAAGCAGCAAACTAGACTGCACGCTGGAAACCCTGTTTTGCAGAACTCCTTAAATATCCGGCACCCCTATACCGACCCGCTGCATTATCTACAGGCTGAATTACTGCGACGTGAACGTTTAGGGGCTGATAATTCAGAAGAGGGTGCTCAAGAAAATTTACACTATGTGGAAATGGCGCTTAAAGTTACAATGGCAGGGATCGCAGCAGGGATACGTAATACAGGCTAGTGTCAGGGGAATTGTTCACAGGAACTTACAAATCGTTCTATTTTGAAACCTGTTTGTGTGACGTGCGGTGCGTGTATCTGTATTTAAAAGACTACACTAATTGCTAGGTAACTATTTCACACTTTTCAGGTAGGACCAGTACGTGCCAATTGCATCCAAATTAAGTCAGTTTTTAGATTCTAAAGGTATTATGAGTCAGTCTCTGCATCACCCCAGAAGTGAAGATTTTGGGCATGCTATTGAGCTAACCAATGCTATACCTGAATTATGCGTTAAGAGTGTTGCTCTGATTGATGATGACGGGCCGGTTGTTGCTGCTATTTCTTATCTGGCAGAACTTGACCTTGAGCTTATTAATAAGACCTTTAATCGAAAGCTGCAATATCTCAATGATCAAACGGCAGATCGTTTATTTAAAGATTGCGAGTCGGGTGCCTTACCTGCATTAGCGATGGCTTATGGCCTTCCGGTGATGGTTGATTCAGCGTTGCTAGAAAATGAATATGTGTTTTGCGCAAGTGGTTGTGCGAGCACTTTGCTTAAAATACCAGGCCTGTCTTTTCGTTTAGCGATGATTGGGGCGATCAAAGGTCGAATATCTAAATGGCCTGAGAATAAAAGCGAGACATGTGAAAGATGGGATAGCAGTACTGATGACATGTCTTTGACGTCTGTTGCAAAAAAACTACAGCGCTTGTATCAATTACCGCCGATGCCTGAAACAGCCATAAGAATAATGCATTTAACATCTAATCCTGATAGTGATGTGGCTGAACTGGCCACCCTGATAGAGCAAGACCCTAGTTTAACTGCTCAGGTGATGCGCTATGCGCGTTCTGCATTATTCAGTTATAGAGGAGAGCTAAGCAGTATTAAGGAAGCGGTCAACATCGTTTTGGGTTTTGATAGGGTGTCGCAACTTGCTATGGGGATCTCCGCATCGAAGGCTTTTACGATTCCTGATGACGGGCCGCTTGGCTTAAGTAACTTCTGGACCCATGCTCTGTATGTTGGTGTGTTTAGTCAAGGTTTGGCAATGCTAGCAAACCCTGATTTAGAGTTAGATGATAAAAATGCCTATTTAGCCGGGTTGCTGCATAACTTTGGTTTGCTGCTGATTGGGCATTTATTTCCGCCAGAATTCAAAATGCTTAATAAAATTAGAGATGCATCACCAGAGTTAAGTATGTCTGAAATCGAACAGCAAGTTTTTGGTATGGGAGGCGCACAGGAATTTATCTCTATCGGCCATGGTTCAATCGGTGCAATATTATTGAAAATGTGGGGCTTGCCTGACTTCACCGTAAAAGTGGCAGCGATGCATCAAAACCTAGACTATCAAGGAGACGATCAGCATTATGTCTGGTTGGTGCAGTTGGCTAATTATTACTTGTCGCAATATGGTATAGGCGATGAAACCGTTGAATTAGACTCGGCTTATTTACTCTCTGAATTAGGCATAGATCCCAAATTAGCTCAATCGTTGATAGATGACTCTATAGAGCAGTGCCGCAGTCTTGATGGCATGATCAATCAAATGTCCGCATAAACAGGCTTCCACTGTTCTCCTCTTGGTCGTATAATGCTGCGTCTTATTGATCGTAGAGCCCAGTTTTGCTGATCCAATAGGTATTATTTTATGTTGTTGGTGTTTTGTAAGTTGCTGATAAATCAGTATTTATGTTCAAAGCATGGTTCTTGAAAAAACCCTTTACCAACATGTTGTAATATTAGTTGGGCGGCGCTAAATATTAATTTGAGACTTTTGTACAGCGATTGAGTTTGCAAATACGTGGTTAAAAATGACTCAAAATGCCTTTTTATTATCTATAAATTGCGCTTTTGTATATTTTTTGCTTCGTTTTATTTCATACTTATCGACGTGTAAGGCCTTAATCACCATTTGAAATGTTAGGGAGCAATCCGTTTATGAAATTAATTTTACTAGGTGCACCAGGTGCCGGAAAAGGTACTCAGGCTCAGTTTATGTCAGAGAAGTACGGTATCCCACAGATATCTACTGGTGATATGTTGCGTGCAGCGGTTAAAGCCGGTTCTCCTTTAGGTGTGAAAGTAAAGGAAGTGATGGCTTCAGGTGGTTTAGTTTCTGATGAAACTATTATTGAATTGATTGATGAACGAATCAAAGATGACGATTGTAAAAATGGATTTTTGTTTGACGGTTTTCCACGTACCATTCCACAAGCAGAAGCACTAAAAAAGCAAAAAATTGAAATTGATGCGGTCGTTGAAATTAACGTTCCTGATACAGAAATTATCAGTCGTTTAAGCGGTCGTCGAGTGCATGAAGCAAGTGGTCGTATTTATCATGTTGATCATAATCCACCAGAAGTTGCTGGTAAGGATAATGAGACGGGAGACTTATTGATTCAACGTGAAGATGATAAAGAAGAGACCATTCGCAAGCGCTTGTCGGTATATCATTCTCAAACATCTCCATTGATAGAATACTATTCTTCTTGGTCATTAAGCGAAGAAGACAATTCGCCAAAATATGTGAAAGTTGATGGTGTTGGGAAAATGGACCAGATCAAAGAGCAAATTGTTCAAGGTCTAGACGCTTAAGGCTTACAGTGTTCATGCATTGTTAGATAGCTCACTCAGGCCGGGAAATCCCGGTCTTGTTATTTTTGACACTCAATATGACTAAAATCCTCGCCATAGATACATCTTCTGAGAACTGCTCGGTAGCCTTGTTTTCACAAAATAGTATTACTAGTGAATGTGAGTCGGCACCGAGAAATCACACCCAAAGAATATTACCCATGGTTAAGTCGGTGATTGCGAATCAAGGCTTAGCTTTAAGTGATCTGGATGCCGTGGCTTTTGGTTGTGGCCCAGGTTCATTTACTGGGATTCGTATATCTGCTGGTATTGCACAGGGTCTTGCTTTTGGGTTGAATTGCCCTGTTTATCCGGTTTCGAGCTTGGAAGCTTTAGCGCTTCAGAGTTTTCGACAAACAGGCGAAAAACGGGTTTTTGTTGCTATAGATGCGAGAATGGATGAAGTATATTGGGGAGCATATGAGCTGGCGGTTTCGGGTTCCGACTCTGGTTTAGGGCGTGAAGTGTCAATTATCAACTTAAGTGGAGAGCATGTTTGTGCTCCTGAGAAAGTAGACTATTCATGGATGAGCGGTGAGGGAATAGGTTTAAAGGGCGTAGGCAGTGGTTTGGTCTACCTTGAACGTTTTCCAGAGGTACTTAGGAAGTCAATTTCATCTTTTAAAGTTGACTTTGAACCAACAGCAGATGCAATTGTTGAATTAGCTTTGAATGCTTTTCTGCGTGGAGATGAGGGTTCAATATCAGACGCTTTGCCTTCTTATGTCCGAGATACGATCACTTGGAAAAAATTACCGGGTCGTTGAATCGTACCTGAACGCAATTTTTGATCAACTAATTATGAGATGGAAAATAACAAATGACCTGGTTTGAAGCCGTCATACTTGCTCTGGTGCAAGGCTTTACCGAATTTCTTCCAATTTCAAGCTCTGCCCACCTAATATTGCCTTCTCAAATTTTAGGGTGGAATGATCAAGGTTTGGCGTTTGATGTTGCGGTTCATGTCGGTACCTTATTAGCGATATTATTATACTTTCGACGTGAAGTTGTTCAATTAAGTGTCGCTTGGGGGAATAGTATTACTTTCAGGAAACAAAGTAATGATGCTCGTTTAGCCTGGTTGATCATCTTGTCGACCTTGCCGGCAGGTATAGCAGGCCTATTATTTAATGATTTTATAAGTGAAAATTTAAGATCTTCTGCGGTTATTGCCAGTACCACCTTAATATTTGGTCTAGCGCTTTATGTATCCGATAAAAAAGGTAGCCGAAAACTCGAGCTAAATTCTATCGACGTGAAAGCAGCAGTTATCATTGGTTTGAGTCAAGCACTCGCCTTAATACCAGGCACTTCTCGCTCAGGTATTACCATGACGGCGGCGTTGTTGATCGGCTATACCCGAGATGCGGCGGCACGCTATTCATTTTTACTTTCAATTCCGCTAATCAGTGCCGCAGGTTTGTTGAAGGCAAAAGAGTTATATGAAATCGGTAGTGATAATGATTGGTATATGGTTGGACTAGGTACCATGGTGGCATTTTTGAGTGCATACGCTTGTATTCATTGGTTTTTGACCTTTTTGGAAAAGATCGGCTTTACACCTTTTGTCATTTATCGTTTATTACTTGGTACCGTATTACTGGCATTGATCGCGTTTTCTGGCTAAACTTAGAGATGCTGTTGTTTATTATTGGGGGCCATTATGGATATTTCAAACTCACTTGTTCAGCCGGGCACTAACCGGTCAGTCGTAACAAGTCGTGATGCGAATCAATCTCCCTCCGAGAAATTTGACCAATCAAAGTCTCAGCAACCCTCTCGTCAAGTAGAACCTGCTGATTCAGAATTGCTTGCAAAGGTAAGCGATGAACGTAATGAAAACCGTGTTCAACGTGTTAACTCTCTAGAAGCTGCACCACTTAGAACCCAGCAGGCGGTTAATACTTACCAACAAACGGTTGATGCATCCCAAGAATACGAACAGGGTGAGCTGGTTGGAGTAGACCTGTTTGTCTAATGATCGTCTATTTTGAGTGCTAAGTTACCCTCTTTACTCTGTATTCATATTGGCGAGCAACAAGATCCAACAAGAGCAGAAGAACTTGCTACCTTATATCATTTAACTATCTTCAAAAGTCATGAAATAGCGTTAGCGGATATTTCTGATTTCCCCTATGTACTTTCATATCAGACACATACGTTATCTATTGTCCAAACCGAAAAAGGTTCTCCTGGGCCAGTGAGTGCCTCTTTTGTTGGCGGTAAAACGGTGCATCGCTTAAAATTTGGTGGTGGGAAAGGCCAAATGGTGGCAAAAGCCGTGGGTTTAAATAGGGGGGTAGTGCCGAGTATTCTGGATGCAACGGCAGGTTTGGGTCGTGATGCTTTTGTGCTAGCCTCACTGGGTTGCGAGCTTACCCTGCTTGAAAGGTCGCCTGTTATTGCGGAGCTGCTATCTCATGCGCTGATGGAAGCGCAGGGTAGTGAAGTAGAGGAGATAGTCAGTCGAATGCGATTGGTATCTGAAAATTCTATAGATTGGCTAAAAGCGCAAACGAACTCAGTGGCTGATGTCATATATCTGGACCCTATGTATCCTCATCGGGACAAATCTTCTCTGGTTAAGAAAGAAATGCGTTTATTTCAAGCTCTGGTTGGAGAGGATCTAGACGATGAAGCTCTTTTGGCGGCATCACTGGAAAAAGCCCGATATAGGGTGGTTGTGAAACGGCCTAGAAAAGGCGAGATGATAACCGGACCAAAACCAAGTCTTCAGTTAATTGGTAAAAGCTGTCGCTATGATATTTACACTTTGAAAGGTATTGAAGGGATTAAAGCTAATTAGTTGGCGAACTAGTTGCTCCAACTTGCTGGGGTCAGACCCCAGAGGGTTCTTGGGGTGTGACCCCCTAACTCTGAACCTTACTTTAACTCAAGATAATGAACACTGAACAACTGTTGATCATCTAACCAGCTTTGTCGCACATTAAACCCTGCGCCAGCCACCAATGCTTGAAAGCTTTCTTGGGTATATTTGTAGGAGTTTTCGGTGTGGATGGTTTCCCCTTCAGAAAACGCGATGGCTGACTGGCCAAGTCTGACAATGTGATCAAGTTTACTCTTCAAGTGCATTTCAATGCGTCTTAATTCCTCATTATAGAATGCGTGATGGGAAAAATTACTTACCTCAAAATTTGAATTGGTTAAGGTATTGATATGGTTGAGCGCATTCAGGTTAAATTCTGCGGTGACACCTTCACTGTCGTTATATGCCGCCGTGAGCGTTTCGCTGGATTTATGTAGATCAATGCCGATCAATACTCCGCCTTCATGGCCCAGTGTTGTACGTAAGTTCTGAAGAAATTGGGTGGCTTTTTCTGGTGTCATATTGCCCAGAGTTGAGCCAGGGTAAAAAATAATACGCTTGCCTTCAGGTAAACCTTCAGGTGCGTTGTTGTTATGACCAAAGTCGGCACATACCGCATGGACGTTCAGCCAGGGGAATTCTCTACCGAGTTTTAGTGCCGAGCGTTGTAAGAATTCTTTGGCGATATCCATTGGTACATAAGCAGCTGGTTGCAACGCTTTTAATAGTAAGCGCACTTTCTCGCTACTGCCGCTCCCAGGCTCGATCAAGACACAATTCTGACCACAAAGTTCAGCAATGGCATTAGCGTATTGCGTGTATAGCGAGCGCTCTGTTCTGGTGGGGTAGTATTCAGCTAATGTGGTGATTTTCTCGAATAACTCTGATCCATAAGTGTCGTAAAAGTACTTTGGATTGATGGTTTTTTGTTTTAGGTGTAAACCTGCAAGAATTTCAGTACGACTATTGTTTTCGCCTGGGTGCAAATTTTTGAAAATAACATTTTCAGTTAATAATGCTGTAGCGTGTTCTGACATGGTGCATCCTCAAGATATTTTTATTTTTTAGCTAATCGAATACCGCTGAATTGCCAGCGATCTTCAGGATAGAAGAAATTCCGGTAACTGGCTCGAAGGTGATTGTTACTGCTGACGCAGGAGCCGCCTCGTAAAACCCATTGATTGCACATGAACTTACCGTTGTATTCCCCGATGGCGCCTTCTGAAATCTGAAATCCAGGATAAGGTCTATACGCACTGGATGTCCACTGCCAGCAGCTATCATAAAGTTGTTTTAGTCCCGGTTCATTATTTTGTGAGTCAACCGTCTGTGGGTGGAAGATAGAAAGTCTGTTGTCAGGGGCTTGTTGTTGTTTTGCAGCAAACTCCCATTCAGCCTCAGTAGGCAGGCGTGCCTCTGCCCAGTTTGCGTATGCGTCGGCTTCATAGCCACTGATATGACATACGGGTTGATTGGGTTGTCGTTCTTGTAAGCCATGTAAAGTGAACTCCATGGGTTTACCTGCTAAATCGCACCAGTACAAAGGTTGAGTCCAGTTGTTCTGTTGTACACATGTCCAGCCGTCTGCTAGCCAATATAGTGGCTTTTGATAGCCTCCGTCGTCAATGAATTCTTGAAATTCCTTATTTGTCACTAATCGATTCGCGAGAGAAAATGCTTCAAGAAAAACTTGATGAGCAGGGGATTCATTGTCAAAGGCAAAGTTATCCGCACTTTCTCTTACACCTGTTTCCACTAGTCCACCGGAGAAATCTAACCACAATAGGGTTTGAGGGTTTGATGGTTCTTTTTTACCAACTTCGGTTTCACCGGTATTATAGGCTGGATATAAAGGGTTGACAGAGAATGAATATTTTAGGTCTGTGAAGAATAATTCCTGATGCTGTTTTTCATGCTCTAGGCCCAGTATTGTACGCTGAATAATTGTTTCAAGCGTATGAGTATCAAGTTCGGGTGATGTCGATGCTTGATGATCTGTTTGAACTATTAGCTGAGCCATTGCATGATCAACATGTTCTCGGTAAGCCAATACTTCGGTGACAGTTGGTCTTGATAATAAACCGCGTTGGGCGCGTGGAAACTGTTTGCCTACCGAATGGTAATAGGAATTGAAAAGCACCTCATATGCGGGATCGAAAACCTGATAAGCATTGACGAAAGGTTTTAATATGAAGGTTTCAAAAAACCAGGAAGTATGTGCAAGATGCCACTTAGGCGGGCTGGCAAACGGGGCAGCTTGAAGACCGAAATCTTCAACTAAAAGGCTTTCACAGGCCCTGACGGATTGCTGACGAATTGATCGAAAAGAGTCAATCAATATTTGCGGCGTCATAGGAAGTTCCAGTTATAAATAACGAGAAAATTATACAATAAAAACTTTTTATTTAGCTATTATTTGATTGTATATTTTCTCAACTACTTTGCCACTACTTGCTTCAATATGCCAAATTAAGTTGAATTATATTTTAGTTCTTCTTTTATGAACCTGTATTTGGCGAAAGTTGTAGGGTATTCGTTTAGTTAATTGTCATACTCAGTTTAAAGTCTCTATTAACTGAATGCTGGTCGTGGGCTTACATTGGCAGGCAAGGGTGAATCCGGCCTTTTGTTCTTCTGTTAATATTCCAGGTATAGCTTCGTCAATATAGTTTACTTCTCCGATATTTACTTTGAATTTACAGGTGCCACAAGTACCATTTCCACAGGCATGAGGCATCATCACGCCTTCGGCTTTTGCGACTTCAAGTACGGTCTGATTAGATGCAACTTCTAAGGAATGTTCTTGACCATCGGCTAGTGCAATGCTGACAGTGTGTAATCCGCCCTCAGGCTTGAGTGAGCTTTTCTATTTTATTGACGCTTAACAACATGTGTATTGATTCGCCGTCCATTTTCAGGCTTCGTGCCTTGGGTTCACGCGTTCGCCTTTGTATGACAAAGAATCTGATGAATATAATCTTAGAAAATGCCAGCAACTATCTGAAGATGAAGCTTACCTAGGTCGAGCTGACCTGATTGTTAGGAGGCTTATTTCTAAGCATTTTGATTATGCTATTTTGTAAATGCGCTGGGCATTTTTGGCAAACAACATTTCCTGTTCTTCCATTGAGCGACCTTGCACCATTTCTTTATAAATATCATATAATTGTTGATAACTTAACGACACTTTGTCCATGGGAAAGTTAGATGCAAATATGCAACGATCGACACCAAATTGTTCTAGGGTAAATTCTATTAAAGGCTGAAGTTTATCGACAATTTCTGTGGTTGACGGTTGGCTAGATACTTGATGTAAATTCCAGCCCACTATCGGCATAAACATACCTGATAGTTTAACCGCTACATTTTTATTTTCTGCTAAAAGGGCGATGCCCTCTTGCCATTGTTTCAGTATGAGGTCGCGATCTTTTTTTGTATGACCAAATCCCGCAAAGGGCCCCATTAGGCCTATGGGTGTCGCCATATGATCTAAGATTATTTGCTGAGAAGGGTATGTACAAGCCAGCTTATTAAGTTCAGTGAGTTGAGTGTGATAGATCCACGCATCAAAAGACAGATTGTGTTCGGCTAACATTTCAAAACCCTGTCGCCACTCTTTAGTGTTTGATAATTCAGCACACTTGCCCCACTTCATTACGCCGGGGTCATCACTCCAGGCTAACATGTCTCGAATGCCGACAAAACGATGGCTCGATTTTTGGTGGTTTTCTATTAGGGTTGAAAGTGCGGTTACCTTTTCCAGGTGTGCCTGACCAATAATGGCGTCTAATTTAAAATTATTAGACGCGGTTTCTGAAGAAAAAATCTGTTCTAGCCATTTGGTTTCGCCCGCAGCACCTATCCCTGATTTTTTCTCCCAGCCAGCTTGCACGTGTACAATAGATTGAACCTTGTGAGTGCTAATATCCTTTTGGTAATCGTTAGGTAAATATGGGTAAATAAGGTATTGGGCATCGCCCAAAAAAGCCTGCGCTGCCTTGGGTATTAATAGTTTACAGATAGCACGATATAAGCGTGGATTCCAGCCAAATAACTTGATGAGTGAGCTGGTTATACGTGGGGTTGTGTAAGGATCCCATAAATGAATATGTGGATCTATAATGGCTAAATTTTTATTATTACTCATAACTATTTTCCAGTTTGGTTCTGGGTACAGTCATTTTGTTGCCTTTTTATTTATTATTGAAAACAGTTTATGTGGTATTAACTTTTTAAGGCCTTAAAACTTTTAATGCAGTCATCAGGACTCAGACTAAATAATCTGAATTAAAGGTAGTTCAGCCTCCAATGTTAGAGGCTGACTAGGTATAAGCTAAGAATGACCCAACTAACTGTTGAGTAAGTATTGAGTGGTTTTTTCAACTCTAGCTTCAAGCTCAGGGAGGTCGCTAAGATCAGAGCCGACTTTTGTATACCAGTTTTCGAGTGCTGCTGTGATCTGCATTTCACGGCTTTGATTAGCGTTTGATGAGGCCATGCCTTCAGAGAGCCTGCTGACTTGAAGCTGCATGCGTAAGCTTTTATCAGTTTCAGGTGAGTCAATTCCCGCGGCTAATTCGCAGGCAATGCATAAGCTGCGAGCTTGCTCATTAGTCATAAGCGCGCTGTCTTTTAAGGACTTGGCTTTTACAGAAATCCAAAGTTCTTTTAACGAAAGCTCCATGCCTTTGGGAAGTGAAACCTGCGATTCAAATTCAAGTTCAATTTCTGCAGTTACTTCAGGCAATTCATTGGTGAATAGTTTGCGGCACAAAGCAGATTTTCTTTGTATTTCTTTCCACTCTAGCAGTAACTGTTTACTTTCAAGTCCTACAAGTATTGTGTTGATCTGATTGGTGGTCAGCTCAAAACGCTTAATCTGGTGTTCATAGTTTTTGCCAGAAATAGCGGGTAGTTCTTTTAGTTGCTTTTTAAAGCTAGCGAGTCCAGCTTTTGTTTCTGCTAGTGAGCTCTTGTCTGCTTCTTGAGCGAAGTTTTCAAATGTGTCGCAAAGTGATTTAACATTAAGAATATTCTTTTCAGTTTCTTCTCTTTGTTCAAGTTTGACCTTATCGCGTCGTGCAAAAATGAGGTCGCAGGCTTCACGAAAGGCTGACCATAATGCACGTTCATTTTTATGCGGTGTAATGCCCACTTTTTGCCACTGTTGTTGCAAAGATTTAGCTTGATTAATAGCCTGTTCAAGCTCTTCATGTGCAATGAGCTCTTTTGCTTGATCGACAATACTTTGTTTTAAGTTTAAATTTTTAGTTCGTTCCTGATCGAGCTTTTCATCAAACTGCTTGACTAGTTCATTGAATTTATTTTGCAGTGGTTTGTTGGCTTTAAAGTCCACTGGGTAAGCTTCTTTCCATTCAATGCGTGCTTGTTTATTGATTTTTTCAGTGGCTTTCCAGTCTGCATTTTCCCAATCATTTTTCAGAATAAATTCTTCTACTTGTGTGATTATTTGTTCACGTTTGAGAATATTATTTCGTTTTAACTGAGCTTGTTCGTCAAAGAATGCTTTGCAAGGTTCATATGCGGTATCAGCTGCTGTCTTAAAACGCTGCCACAATTTTTGATCCGATGCTGCGCCAAAGCTTTTCCACTCTTTTTGCATTTCTTTTATTTTCTCTATTTTTTCGAGTGGTTCGATATGGTTTTCAGCTAGTCGTTCCATTGCTTCACATAGCGCTTGTTGACGAGGGTTTGATGCAAAACCTTGCCAGTCACGTAATTCATTGAGCTGGTTAACGCGTAAGCTGAGCTGGTTTTGTATTTTTTCACTTTGCTTAGCCCCAATCAAACTTAATTGCCGCAGAATATCTTTATGTAACTTAGTGGCTTTTTTAAGTTGCTTATCTTCTAAAGATGCATCCAGTGAAACGATGAGTTTGTCGACTTTATTCTGAATTTCTTTTACGTTTTCTGTGACCTGTTGTTTTAGTTCTGCGGAATGTCCGAGGGCTTTGTGGGTGTTCATAAGTAGTTCTGGTTGAGCGTAGTCACTTGGCCATTCGATTTTATTTAATGCTTTTTTGAGTTGCTTGGTTAACTGCTCAGAGCGTGCAGCTTGTTTAGTGGACGCGCCAGTAATTTCGCTGATCAAGTTTGAGACGTGATCAGTACTTTCGCTCAATGCAGTGAGTGATTTTAAATAACTACGTAATTCAGCCATTAACAGCTGATAATGCTTAACTTTGGATTTCTCTACTTTGATTTGTCGTGTTGCTTCCAACCATCGATTTTCTTGGGTTTTAACTAGTCCGTTCAGGGCGGGTATTTCTAGAATAGAGGCCGGCTCTGTGCGGAAGCGTTTTAGTGTTTCTGTTAAGGTATAGAGTGTTGCTTCTTGTTCGTCGCCACCGGTCTGTATAAGACGTTCCTGGTCCTCAGCAAGCGCCTGTTGTTTTTTGGAGGCTAATATTCGTTCTTCACATCGCGCTTTTGCTTCAGCATACTTATTTTTCTGTTCTGTATCTGCAACTAAAATGACCAGACCCCAACGTGTTTTGAAGTTGTTCAGTTTTGCCTCATAGTGTTGAAGTACCTCTGTTGAGGCATGTAACTCAATTTCTTCAATTATTTTTTCTAGGTTTTGTTTTTGAGTTTCGAGTGAGAGTGCGTGTGATTTAAGCTTGGTGAGCTTAGCTTTCGTTATTTGGTATACGGATTTGTCACTTGATTTGGCACTTTCTAATAAGGTGTTTAATTGTGTCTCTGACTCAATTAATTCTGCGGCTGCTTGTCTTAACTTGCTTGTTTTACTGGTGGTGGCAATTTTAAACAGGGCTTCAGGGTCTTCTATGCGTGCTAGGCCTGAGATGAAAGTGTCTGATTGTGTGGACTTCACAATCATTTCGGTCAGCAAGTTGGTGTCGAGAATTAGGTCGAAAATGCTAAGAGATTGTGCATTGGCAAGGTCGTATAACTTACTTTCGATAAGCGGTTTAGTATCTTTACATGCTTTTTTATGTAAATTGATAAGCTGCTGAGTGTCATGCAATTTTAAAATCGCAGCGCTTCTCACATCTATTTTCGGGTCGCTTTCAGCTAATGAAAGTAATATAAGTTGATCTTCTTCGAGCTGAATATTGAGGTCTTTTAGTGCCTCAAGACGGACGATGCTGCTTCTATTTTGCCATTTTGGTTTGAATAATTTAGAGAGAAAGGTAGCCATGATAATTCCTATTTTTCTGAGATCTTAGTTATACTCTTGTTTATGATTTTCCATGGGGTTCAAATATTTAATTGATTTGCATGGATTGAATGTTTGTGAGCAAGTAGTACATCCAAAAGTTGGATACAAACCATGCTCATTTTTAAGTCAATATATGACTTCAAATAATTGCATCAATAACTTAACGTAGTTTTTCGCGTCTTTATAGACCGAGTGCTATATGAGGCAATTGAACACGAACAGTCTAACGCAGCTACCACAAAAAAGCTGCAAGGTGAGAGAAGTTTGTCAGATTCCTTAGCTGAGATGAAAACCGCGGTAAAAAACAAAGCGGTAAGCTATTTAGCGAGACGAGAGCATAGTGTTTATGAGCTTAAGGTGAAGCTTGAAACAAAGGGATACTCTGGGCCTATAGTAAATCAAGCGCTAGAGGAGTTAATCGAAGATGATTATCTGAATGAGTCTCGATACGTAGAGATGATGCTTCGTCATCATTTCCAAAGAGGTAATGGCCCTAATAAGATTCGGCATCTCATGCGACAGAACAAAGTTGCTAATTCAATGGTTCAAAAATTTTTCCAAGACTTTGATGGTGATTGGCAACAGTCAGCTAAACAAGCGAGGGTGAAACGTTTCGGAGAAGCCCCACTGCCTAAGGGTAGGTCAGAATATTTGAAAGAAAAATCTCGACAAATTAGTTTTTTGCTGGGTAGAGGGTTTGAGCAAAGCGACATCGAAACGGTTTTTGAAAGTAGTGAATCATGTAATGAATAGTGTTTTCACTTCATAATATCAAAGACGAATACGCTCTATACCTTAGCGACTTCGTGGAGCATTTCAATGTGGGGTATGCCGTCTTCATCATAAGGATGATTTATTGTTTTGAAACCTAAGTCTGTATAAAAATCAATAAGGTAGGTTTGCGCTGATATTCTTGTCGAGCAAGCTGGATACTCTTTTTGGATTTTAGTAAGCGCCTTTTCCATAAGCTGCTTTCCTAAGCCTCTATTTCTGTTTGTGATATCTGTCAGCAGTCGACCTATAGCGGGTTCTTTATATTTTAGACCTGGGTAAACAATCCTTAAATAACCACTGATTTTGGACTTTCCCTGATCATTCTTGTTCCATACGATTAGGTGCCAGGCGTTCATGTCTAAGTTGTCAGCATCGAGATAGGCGCAGTCTTGTTCAAGCACAAAAACTTCCTGCCGAATTTTCAATATTTGGTAAATGTCTGAAGGTGAAAGGTCTTCAAATCTGGACCATTGCCAATGCGTCATATGCTGAATCTTTCCTGTAACTTTAAAGTCCTAGGGTAACGTTATAAGGATCGTATAAGTTCTAGTGCGATTTGTTTGTTTTTTTCATTGAGTTTAGGGTCGAAGCCAATATTTCTCATCCAGCCTCCACCAAAAGAGAGGCACATAACCGAATAGGCAACCTGTAAACGTTTACTCTTGTCTGTACTCGGTAGGTGTTTTTCGAGTTCATTATCCAACCCCAAGTGAAAGCTATCGTACAAGGATTTAATCGCTTTTTGAACTTGAGAATCATAGAGACTAACAGGTAATAATGCAGCGACCAGTTTGGTGGCGGGTAGGCTATTAAATTCTTCACTGAAAATATAGTCAACCGCGGTATCAAAACGCTCGTTTTGGTCGCCTCGCTCAATGGCTTCTTGGATTGCGGTGTCAAATTTTTTGAGGATTCGATCAACACCAACGTCGATTAAATCATTCCGGTTGCCAACATAATGTCGAATCATTCTACGCGCCATACCGGCTTCTTCAGCAATGTTGTCCAAGGTGGTGCTTTGTAGGCCCTTCATTTCTATGCAGCGTTCGAAGGCATCTAATATGATGTTGGTTTTCTCATCTTTAAGACTTTTTCGGCCCATTTAACTTTTGCCTTGCATAATGCTGTGTGAAATTTTCTGTCGGTGACGCGTAGCGCTGATAATAGAGTATGTGTTGGGAAAAGCAATATAAGTTCTCAATCGTGAGAATTTATATTGCTAAAGTTGAGTGTTCGCTTTATATTCCCAAAATAGGGAATGTAAATATGCCCACTATAGGGAATATAAATATCCCCACGCTAACATGAGACTAAATTGCTATGTTTAATAAGAAAAAAATATCTATCCCAAAATCAAAGCCTGCCGGTTTAAGTATTCATCGAGATGAAGCTGGTGTGCCGCATATTGAAGCGGAAGATCTTAACGGGGCATTGTGGGGCAGTGGCTTTATGCACGGAAAAGATCGTTCAACTCAAGTTCAGATGATGCGCATTCTCGGTCAAGGTCGCTTATGTGAGTTGCTTTCTGATAATGACGAATCTTTGGCAATAGATCGTTTTTTTAGGCGAGCTAATTGGCATAATAATATTGAACAAGAAGTACTTAAGTTGGATGACCAGTCTCGTTTGTTAGCGCAGTCTTACTGTGATGGCTTGAATGCAGGTTTAGGTGCTAAAAAAATGAGTGCTTTAAAATTGTTGGGTTATAAATGTGAAACCTGGGAAATTGTTGACTGCTTGTTAATTTCCCGAATGGCTAGTTATTTAACACTCGCACAGTCTCAAGCTGAAGTAGAACGTTTCTTTATTGAACTGGTACAAGGCGGCGTATCAACAGAGCGTTTGGCAGAGTTGTTTCCGATAGATCCTGAGAAATTTGATAGGGAGATAATTGAGAAAGTACAGCTGGAAGAACGTTTGATTCCTAATGAATTGGTTTGGAATCAGGTTGTTCCGAGAATGATGGCGTCTAATAATTGGGTGGTGTCTGGAAAGAAAACGGCATCAGGCGCCACTATCATGGCAAATGATCCTCACCTAGAGGTTAATCGTTTACCAAATGTGTGGTGCGAACAAAGTTTAAAGTGGGGTGAACGCTATGTTATTGGTATGGGGATGCCCGGTTTACCTGGCGTCATAATAGGTCGATCACAATCCTTGGCTTGGGGCGCAACCTACACTTTTATGGACACTGTCGATAGTTGGGTCGAAGAATGTCAGTCGGGAAAATTCAAGCGAGGAGATGGTTGGGAATCATTTGATGAGCGTATAGAAGTCATTAAACGTAAAAAGCATGCAGATGTTCAGGTTTCGTTTTATGAAAACCTTCATGGTGTGCTTGAAGGCAATCCTGAGGAAGCTGGCTTTTATTTAGCAACAAAATGGGTGGCCGCCGACTCGGGTGCTAATTCGTTGATGGCCAGTTTGAAAATGGCAGAAGCGAATACCGCCAAACAAGCGATGGGGAATTTGGGGGCAATTGAATCTGCTTGGAATTGGGTGATTTCAGACTCTGAAGGCAATATCGCCTATCAAATGTCGGGCTTGATGCCTAAGCGACACCCTGAATGGAATGGTTTTACGCCTGCACCAGGATGGGATGAACGGTACGACTGGCAAGGTTTAGTTGCCTTTAACCAACTACCAAAGAGCTTGAACCCAGAAGAGGGTTATATCGTCACAGCGAACCAGGATCTGAATCACCTTGGTAGTGCATCACCGATCAATATGCCGATGGGCGATTATAGGGCTAAGCGAATTGAGGAGGTTTTATCTCAAAGTGATCAGCACACAGTTGATAGTACTAAGCAGCTTCAGATGGATGTTTATTCAAAGCAGGCGAAACAGTTTCTAGCGATACTATTGCCGATTCTTGAAGAGAACGGTGTAACAAATAGCGCTCGCAAAATTTTGGAAAATTGGGACTTCTGCTACGATTTTGAGTCTCAGGGTGCGCCTTTATTTGAATTATTCTATGAAAGTTTGAGGCATGAAATCTTTGGTCTATCGAGTGTGGGAGTGGGTGAGGGTGTCATGAAACACTTGAGTACCAAGACGGGTGTGTTTATTGACTTTTATCAGAACTTCGATCGAACCATGCTGAATGAACAATCGGCATGGCATCAAGATAAAAGCCGCGATGAAGTGTTCCTTTCTGCATTTAAGGTCGCCGATAGCACGTATAGGCAAGAGCGTTGGAAAGACGTGAACCAAATAACCTTCACGAATATGCTCTTTCAAGGAAAGTTACCTGAATTTTTAGGCTTTGATTCCAAGCCCATACCATTATTGGGTGGGAGAGCAACGCCACATCAGGGGCAGATATATGAAAGTTCAGGGCGCATGACTAGTTTTGCTCCCTCTGTTCGTTTGGTTGCAGACTTAAGTGAAGATGATTTGCACACCTGTTTAGCCGGAGGACCTTCGGACGACCGGTTTTCGCCTTGGTACAAATCGGGTTTGAAAAAGTGGATTTTAGGCGAATATAAAGTGCTGAAGCATTAGGTCTTTAGTTATAGAATCAAACGCTAAGTGGTCTTTGATTTGTAAACAGGTTACTTTGTAAAAGTCAGCTCGCGTGACTGAATTATCATGATTTAGCTCACTTTCAAAGCGCTAGCAGTGGAGTTAAATCAATACATTTTTGAGCTTTGATAAACTGCTGGCTATGAGCTCAGAAGGGCACATCTCTGTGTTTAGATTATTATTTTATGACTTCTTGTTTGCTTACCTTATACCATCGAGAATAACGTTAATTATAGCTGTTTGACGGTCTAACCCTGTTAATTCATCATGGCCAACCTGCATATGGCCATATAATCTTAATGCCACATAGCCATGTATCAGAGACCACAAAGCAATTGCTTGAGACTGGACATCTACATTTTTCTGGTCAGCGTACTTTTGAAGCATCTGAGTGAGAACATTATATATTTCATCCATGCTCTCATCTAGCTCAAGTTCTGAACGCCAAATCAGTCGATAACGATTTGGATATTTAAGGCCGTATTCAAGAACGGCTCGAGAGAACTGGTGGATTGAATCATCAGAATCAGCATTAATGGTATCTAGTTTACTGCGCACTGCTGCTATTAAATGGAGTGCAATGGTTTTGTTTATGGCTGTGAGAAGTGCCGCTTTGTTCTTAAAGTGGTTGGCAGGCGCTGAGTGTGCCACGCCAACTCGTTTCGCTACGGACCTAATTCCAATTGCTTCAATACCGTCTTCATCAAGTATTTTTAATGCAGTGCTTAGGAGTTCTTCTCTAAGAGAGCCGTGGTGATATCTGCTTACTTCTTTCATATTGACGCTGTCTATATTTGTGTGTAAATTGACACTGTCAATATATCAGAATCAACTTGAATAATACATATATGGAGTACTTCTATGAATCAAAGTCTTATTTTTCTACCGGTATTAGCACACATGCTGCTAGTTTTTGTTCTATATATTAAATTAGGCGTCGCAAAGTCGGCTGCTGTTCAATTAGGTCAAGTTGATCGAAAAAAAGCCGCATTAAATACAAAAGCATGGCCAGATGATGTCATCAAAATATCGAATAATATTGGCAACCAGTTTGAAACGCCTATTTTGTTTTATGTGTTGGCAATAATAATATTTCTTACAAATAATGTTAATGTCATCGTATTCACATTGATGAGTCTCTATGCAGCTACACGCTACCTTCATTGTTACTTTCATATCACCCTAAACTTCGTACCCAATCGTTTTAAGGCTTTTCTAATTGGGGTGTTAATATTACTTGGGATGACTGTTTGGCTAGCGGGGATGTTGATAAGCTCAATCTGATTTCAAATGCAGCAAGGGCGAGGGTCAACTGAAGGCCTATGCAGTATATAAAATATATCAAAGCCCGATTGCGTGCATTGATTGAATATCTGAACACAGCTAGATGCTTGCTCAGTGGTTTCTCTGATATTCAAAAAATGCACGCTTTAGTTTGATGGCTAGCGCTTTAGCCTTATTCTAAAAGAGTTCGCTAATGCTCACTTCTGCTGGTCAATTCAGGCCGATATATTTGATACTATCTGTTTAGTCCTGAGCAATAATTTGCTGATCTATGACGGTCACTTCCATTATTGCTTGTCTTAGCTCTGCCTTGAGAACTAGGCTAGCATCTTCGACTATTTGTTCAATCTGGTCGGAGTAATTCAGCTTGCCATCTTCATTTAAGGTGACCACCTCTTTTTCCTGAAGTTTTCCGATAAAGTTTCTGAACAGTGATTTATCAAAAAACTCAGGCGCATTTAGGCCAAAGATAATCGACATTCTTTCCGCCATTAGAGTGCTTTGTTTTTCAAGTTCTGTAGCGTCTATGTTTCCTGAACCATTTTGAATTAATACGGCCACCGAAATGTAATACCTTTCGAGGGTTTGGATAATGAATTTAGATAGGATAGAGAGGTAAACAAACTGAGTGCTGCCTGCTTCAGGGCGATAAATTATGTCACCCTTTTGCGTTAGTAGTTTATTTTCTATAAGTACTGTTAGCCATTGCTCAAATACAGCATCAATTTCATCGCTTTCCCACTGCAAGAATAATTCAGATTTAATATAGGGATAAATAGCGCGAAATACCGAATGAAGTCGTTGTTTTTCTAAACTGCTGTTATTTTGTAATAAACACGCAATCAATGACGGGATAGCAAAAAAGTGCAGGATATTGTTTCTATTGTAAGTGAGTGAGATGGCATTACGGTCATCTAAGCTAATAATATCACCCAGAGCTTGCTTTTGACGGTGAATCAAATGCATGGACTCAGCGTACTTAATCCAGTCATGTCCATCGCCTTCTGCAAAGGTCATGGTGTCACTATAGGGGTATGCTTTTTGTAAATTAGATAAAAATGTCAGTACTTTTGCTAATACTTCTGCATCCATCGCATACCTTTCGGTGGCAAGTAATACTAATGCCGTTATATTAATTGGGTTAATGGCTGCCGCTGCATTTATACCACTGACGATCTCAATAGATAACTTATCAACCAATGTGGGTAGCCATTCAGGTTTTTGGTTGTCATTGCTGGCGTCATTTTTCCAATTGGGCTGGTGTTGATTCAAATACTGCTCTAGATAGATGGGCTCACCAAAGTTAACGCTGACTTTACCAAAAGATCGGCGTAAATTTTTAAGAGACTTAAATAGTCCAAATATAGATTCTTTCTGTTTTTTATTGCCCCGTAGCTCTCCTTGGAAGGAACCGCCTTCGAGTACTTTCTCATAACCAAAATAAACAGGTATAAAGGCAATAGGCTTTTGCTGGTCTCTTAAGTAACTGCTAACTGTCATAGCGACCATGCCAGCGCGAGGGCTGAGAGTTCTGCCTGTGCGACTACGCCCACCTTCAACAAAGTATTCTACTGAATAACCTTTCTTGAAAATTGAATGAATGTACTCCGAAAATACACTTGAATAAAGTTGGTTGCCTTTAAAGCTTCTGCGCATAAAAAAAGCGCCGCCACGTCTTAGTATTGGGCCTACAACTGGAAAGTTTAAGTTAATACCTGCGGCTATATGAGGAACCATAATGCCTTCACCGAATAACATCGAAGATAAAAGTAGGTAGTCAATATGACTTCGATGACAAGGCGCGTATATCACCGCGTGATCTTTGGTGACTTCTCTGACAACATCAAGACGGTTGTGTTTTACGCCGTTATAAATTTTGTTCCATAATTTTTTCAACATCCGCTCGAGAAAATGAATCATCGGGATTTGAAGGTTAGACGCAATTTCATCAGCATATTTAAGGGCTAATTGTTGTGACTTATCAATATTGACATTTTCTTCTGTGGAGTGAAGCTCAATGCTAGCTTTAACGGTGGCGCTATTGATAATGCCCTGGACTAGGTTCTGCCGATGAGAAAGGTTTGGACCAAGTACGGTTTGTCTAACTCGACGGAAATGAACGCGCAAAATTCGGGCAGCTTTACGGGCACTTAATTCAGGGTCTTGGTTAGTTTCATTATAAATTTGCTGTAAGGACATCGCTTGATTGAACTGAATGAGCGTTCGGCGTCCGTGAGCCAAAATAATAAAAAGCTGTTTTAGCGAACCTGATACAGACCAACCTTCACTTAATAGTAATTTAAGCCACGATTTTTCCTTCTCGGGTGAGCGGCCCCAAAATAATGAAACCGGTACAATCTGCACATCTAAGTCTTGATCGACAGATATGTCACGGACAATTTGTTTGAGTCGTCCGGTGATCATGGGAGTTTGTCTTTTCTTGAACCATTGACCTTGTTTTTCATACAAGAAAAAGAAAGATCGACGAACCGTTTCATCTCCGAGTTGAAGTTTTGCTTGCGCTGAAGGAAGTTCAGATTGTAAGCAAGCGTTTTCAAGGACTAATCTAGCTGAGAGGGAACTATATTGAAGAACATAACAAACCGGCTTATTGGGGTCGAGATTAAGGGCGTTATTATCTACACCCTTGATTTCGGTTTTTACCCATAAAAAAAGTATTTTACGCAACAGAGTGAATAAAAGAGAACTCAAATTAAAAAAACGGCTCATAAGGCTGGTGTCCAGGAACTACTATAAAACAGAAGTTGCGTAGTCTAATCGTTCCAAAGATGCTTGGCAAAACTGGGTGTAAGGGGAAAATATCACTTTCCATATTATGAACATGTGGAAAGCTTATACCAAAGTGCTTGATATCAACGCTCAGCCTCTCTATATTTGCTGTTTTTATAGTGATCAATCCTTGTCTAACGCTGGATAAACTTATTTATTATTAATGGGCAACCCATGATAGAAGTTTCTAACTTAACAAAAATGTTTGACAGTTTTTGTGCTGTCGATAATCTCTCCTTTAAGGTGCAGCCAGGAGAAGTTCTCGGGTTTCTAGGGCCAAATGGTGCAGGGAAGTCCACCACCATGAAAATTCTGACCGGCTTTTTAGCGCCTACAACAGGCCAAGTTTCTGTGATGGGATATAATGTACTGTCTGTACCGAAGCTAGCCCAGAAAGAAATAGGTTACCTACCAGAAGGTGCGCCAGCGTATGCTGACATGACGGTGATTGCATCGTTGAAATTTATTGGTCAGGTAAGAGGCTTCACAGGCCAGGAATTACAAAAGCGAATCGACTCTGTAGTAGCGAAGGTTGAGCTGCAAACAGTATTAGATAAGCGAGTTGAGACCTTGTCAAAAGGGTTTTGTCGACGATTAGGTATTGCTCAGGCTTTAATTCATGATCCTAAAGTATTGATTCTCGATGAGCCAACCGATGGTTTAGATCCGAACCAGAAGCATCAAGTTCGCGAATTGATTCGTAATCTTTCGAAAGATAAAACGGTGATAGTCTCCACTCACATTTTAGAAGAAGTGAGCGCAGTCTGCACCCGTGCAATGATTTTAGCGCAAGGAAAGATCGTTTTTGATGGTACACCTAAAGAGCTGGCTGCAAAATCAGACTTCCATAATGCGGTGAGTATTCGCTTAAGTACAAGCAATGACGCGGTCATTGAAGAGCTAAAGGCATTGCCGCAGGTTAAGCAAGTGAAGGTTGAAGAGGACGGTTTAATTACTGTGATACCAGTTGATGGTCAAGCGATTTTATCTGATGTTAGTCCCATTTTACACCGTCAGGGTTGCTTGCTTGAAGAGCTTCATGTGGAGGTAGGGCGCTTAGATGATGTTTTCAGGAAAGTGACTTTATCTCCCGTCGATGGAGAAAATGCGCAACAGGAGCAAGTAGCATGAGAGCGATAAATATTATATTGAATCGTGAGCTGGCTAGTTACTTTGCCACACCAGTCGCGTATATATTCATTATCATCTTTTTAGTGTTGAGTGGCGTCTTTACCTTTTATTTGGGGCATTTCTTTGATCGTGGTCAAGCAGATTTGACGGCATTTTTTAACTTTATCCCTTGGTTATATCTGGTATTGATACCTTCTGTGGCCATGCGATTATGGTCAGAGGAACGACGCAGTGGCACGATAGAGTTATTGATGACCTTGCCCATATCGACAGCTGAAGTGGTGATCGCAAAGTTTCTAGCTGCCTGGTTTTTTGTCGGGCTTGCTTTAGTGTTGACGTTTCCTCTCTGGTTAACGGTAAATTATTTGGGAGACCCTGATAACGGTGTCATTTTTGCTGGTTATCTGGGCTCGTGGTTAATGGCTGGTGGTTTCTTGTCCATTGGTTCGTGTTTGTCTGCTGCGACAAAAAATCAGATTATTGCCTTTATCTTAACCTTAGTCGTTTGCTTTTTAATGATCGTCAGTGGTTTCCCTATTGTCCAAGATGTGATTTCAGGTTGGGGGCCTCTTTGGTTAGTTGACGGATTTGCGAATTTGAGCTTTTTGACTCATTTCGATGCAATTTCCAGAGGCGTGATTGATTTAAGAGATGTAGTTTATTTTGTTGTGTTGATTGCCGCTTGGTTGTATGCCTCGGTGTTAGTTATCGAAATGAAAAAAGCGGATTAGGAAAAAATTATGAAACTTTCAGCTTCCCCAAAAGTACTTTTTGGCGTTTTCGTCTTGATGTTTGTATTGATTCTTGTGAGCTCTAAAGTGCTTGTGGGTCATCGATTAGATTTGACCGAAAACAGTCTGTATACCTTATCCAAAGGTACGCAGAATATTCTTAAGAATATCGAAAACCCTGTCACGATGACGCTTTATTTTTCAGATAAAGCGAGTGCTCAGTTGCCTGCTTTACGCACTTATGCGCAACGCGTTGAAGAGTTGATAGAAGAGTACGTTAGTTTGTCTGATGGCAAGGTGACATTTAATCGTATCGATCCTGTGCCTTTTTCCGAGGCAGAGGATGACGCAACACTCGCAGGGCTTCAAGGTGTGCCTGCAGGTGTTCGTAATGACGAAATTTACTTTGGTTTAGTGGTAAAGAGTCAGGCTGGTACTGAAGAGGTGATTCCTTTCTTGCAGCCCGATCGAGAATCTTTTTTAGAGTATGAATTAACCAAACTAATATCGTCTTTGTCTAAAACGACCTTATCTAAGATAGGGATATATAGCGGTATAGAAATTAATGGTGGTTATGATTATATGACCCGACAGTCTCGTCCAGCTTGGAGTGTGATGGAATATATTCAAGAAGGCTTCGAGGTTGAATGGATAGACGATAAGGCGACAGAAATTACCGATGTTGATGTATTACTACTTTTCGCACCGCAGAATTTATCTGATGAATTATTATTTGCTATTGATCAATTTGTTTTGTCCGGTGGTCGAACATTGATATTTTTAGACCCTTATTCAGAAGCCTTTGCAAAGCAAGGTGGTACGCCCTCGGTGCAGCGATCAGACCTGGAATCTTTGTTGCCAGGTTGGGGCTTAAAACTTCGAGAAGATGTGATCGTAACTGATTTTGAAAACTCAATGGTGGTCGGCGTCGGTAACGCTCGTCAACCTGTAAGGCATATTGGTTTATTGGGCATGGATCCTAGTGCATTAAAAAGCTCGGATGATCAACAAGATATCGTTTTGCATGGCTTGGATAGCTTGAACTGGTCTTCAGCAGGCATTCTAGATGTTCAAGAGGATGCGACTACGACTATCAGGCCATTGATTCTTTCAAGTGATCAGTCAAAGCCGCAGGCTGCTGAGCTGTTGAATACGCTTGAGAACCCTGAAAGCTTAATGAGCGGGTTTGTGCCAACGGGTGAACGGTATATGCTGGCAGCGAGAGTATCAGGTGCTGCGAAAACAGCGTTTCCAGAGGGTGTTCAAGTGACAGTAGAAACAGAAGTATCAGCTGAACCGGATGATAGCGGAATAGATGACAGTGAAGAAAAGCCAGCAGCTGAACCAGTTAAAGAAACGCTAATGCCAAATGTAACAACAGCGGACAATATTCACCTGTTAGTTGTCTCTGATTCAGATTTTCTTTCGGATCGTTTATGGGTGCAGGTGCAAAATTTCTTTGGCCAGCAAGTTGTTACACCTTGGGCTGATAATGGTAATTTTTTAGTTAATGCGCTAGAGAACTTTTCAGGACATCCTGATTTGATTGAAATAAGAAGCCAGGGCCGCTTCACTCGCCCATTTGACCGAGTTGATGATTTACGTTTGGATGCTGAAGAGCGCTTTTTAGCGCAACAAGAATTGTTAGAGGACGAATTACAGGCAACCGAAGCGAAGTTAATGGACCTTGAAAGAGTGCGCGGAGAAGAAGACGGCGCAATGTTTTCTGAAGAGCAGGCTCAAGAGCTTGAAAACTTTCAGGAAGAGAAGTTGAAAATTCGTAAACAGCTACGTGATGTTCAGCATCAACTGGACCAAGATATCGAACTGCTTGGTACTCGTCTGAAGTTAGTGAATATTTTCTTGGTACCTTTTCTGATATGTCTGATGGTTTTGTTTGCATCGCTTCGTCGGCGCTTTGCTTGATTGACGTGACTTAAAGTAGATGAACTCTAATACGTACCACTCTATTCTGGTGATCGATTCAGGTGTGGGTGGTTTGAGTATCTGCCAGTCTATTCTTGCGATGCAAAAAGACTTACAGGTTATCTACTTTGCAGATGATGCGTACTTTCCTTACGGTTTAATGGATGCCACATTATTAACCGAACGGCTACGTATTATTGTTAGTGGGATGTTACAGCTTCATCAGCCAGACTTGGTTGTACTCGCTTGTAATACTGTTAGTACCCTTGTATTGCCAGACTTAAGGGCGCACTTCAACATACCGTTTGTCGGTGTAGTACCTGCTATCAAACCTGCAGCCTGCTATTCAAAAACCAAAAAAGTTGGTTTACTAGCGACGCCCGCTACCATCAGACGGCCCTATACTGATCAGCTAATTAAGGACTACGCGAGTGATTGTGAGGTTTTAAGGTTTGGTTCAAACGAGTTAGTGCTCGAAGCTGAAAAGCTATTGTCAGGTGGTCAAGTGTCAAGTGATGTGGTTGAAGCTGCTCTTCAGGTCTTTAAGGCGTCAGAGGGTGCGCGTAGAGTTGATACCATCGTGTTGGGCTGTACTCATTTTCCTTTTCTTAAATCAGTGCTGAGTAGAGCGCTACCAAATGTGCTGTGGATTGATTCAGGTGAGGCGGTTGCAAAACGCGTTAGTGACCTGCTGTGTACTGTTGAAAGCAGTGCGCTAGCTAACGTGAGCGCTCAGCACCAGGTTTACTTTTCTAAGTGTAAACCCGATGAGGGCGTGTTTTCGAAAATACTTTCTCAAATAGGCATTGATAACTATCAGCTTAATTATTTCTTGCCGTAATGGTTATCATGCTACCGATTGCGCTATTAATGGTTTAGCCTGCAAGTGATTGCTCATTTTTTGAATTTCCGTTTAAGCGCTCAAGTGCCTGTTGTCCTGGGACCGCTCTACCAAAGTAAAATCCTTGTATTTCTTGGCAGCCCAGCGACTGTAAATACGTCAGCTGGTTTTCGGTTTCGACACCTTCAGCAACAATATTCAACTTGAGCCCATGCGCCATTGAAACAATTGCGTTCACAATACAGGCATCTTCAGGTGAACCTTGAATGTTTTGGATGAAAGATTGGTCTACCTTCAATGTATGTATTGGCAGCCTATGCAAATAATTTAAAGAGGAATAACCTGTTCCAAAATCATCAATCGCTACTGTTATGCCGTGCTCAGCTAATTGTGTTAATTTTTGAGTCATACTTTCAAGGTCATTCATGATGACGTTTTCGGTAAGCTCAATTTCCAAATTAGCGCTGGGGAAATTAGCCTGTCTTAAACAAGATAACAGTCGATGCACAAACCGGGGGTGTTCTACCTGTAACGGAGAGAAGTTTACAGACAAGCGAATGTCACTATGGCCATTATCTATCCATTCTTTGACTTCGGCGCAGGCAGATTTTAGTACCCAGTCGCTTATGTCAGACATTAGGCGGGTTTCTTCGGCTAAAGGGATGAACTGCCCAGGATAAACTAAGCCGCGCTCGGGGTGTTGCCATCTTACAAGCGCTTCTACGCCAACGGTCTTACCGGTTTGAGCACAAATTTGAGGCTGGTAAAAAACTTTAAACTCTTCTTTAAGAAGTGCGTTGCGTAATTCACTTTCAAGGCTCAAGCGATTAGATGTATTAATCGCCATGTCTTCGCTGAAGTATTGATAGCCATCTTTGCCACGACCTTTTACATGATACATGGCGACATCAGCGTTCTGAATCAACTGATCGACCGTATCACCCCCTTGAGGGTAGACAGATATACCAATACTGACACCAACAAAGACTTCATGTTCACCCAGTTGGAAGGGTTCTTTTAAGGCTGCGATGACTTTTTTAGCGATAGTCCGAGCATCTTCAGGAGAAGATATAGACGGCAGCAGTAAAGTAAACTCATCTCCACCAAAGCGAGATAAGGTGTCGCATTTTCTGACGCAATTCTCTAGTCGTAGCGCAACTGACTGCAGTAAACGGTCACCCATAGCATGACCTAGGGTATCGTTTACAACCTTAAAGCGATCTAAATCTAAAAACATCACAGCAACATTGTTTTTGTTGCGCCTTGCTTGCGCAAGGGAGATATTTAGCCTGTCTTTGAAAAGTGCACGATTAGGGAGGCGAGTCAATAAATCGTGATAGGCCTGGAAATTGATAAATTCCTCGGCTTCTTTGCGTTCGGTAATGTCTCTAGCTGTACCGTAAGTGCCAATAATTTGTTTGGTATTTCTTTCAACGGTATTATCAGATATTGATTTCGACTTTCGCTCAATGGGAAAGAAGGTTACCTCAAAATGACGTGCACTATGACCTTGTTTTTTTGCTTTGAGTCTCAGTTCTGAACCCCAAGTGCCTTTCTTTTTATCGGACTGTTCATCAAATAAATAATTTGCACGATCAAGATCGGAAGGGTCAATGATCGCTTTATAATGCTGACCTATTAACTCTTTCTTCTTATGGCCAAGTATCGATTCAACTTTGCTGTTTAGAAAGGTGAAGCAGCCATTTCGGTCAAGCATAAATACAATATCTGGAGAACTATTGACAATGTAGCGGTGTAGTTCTTCAGATTTTTGCAGGCGTGACTGCATTGTATTATTTGCTTTTTCAAGCATCACTTTCTGCAAGGCGCTATTGATGGTGCTTAGAAGCTCCTCTGGATCGTAGGGTTTTCTAAGGTAATCGTATGCGCCTCGACGTAAGGCTTTACTCACGGCAGAGAATGACGACTCGCCACTGACCACTATAGTTGCCACTTCGATATCTTTTTTGGCGATGAAGTTCATTACTTGATGGCCGTCCATATCGCCCATATTTAAATCAAGTAAGACCAAATCGAATTGGTGAGATCCCAGTTTCTCACAAGCTTGTACGCCTCCCTGCGCACAAACTACATCATAGCCTTGATTCAATAACATGCTCTCAAGACTTTTAAGTAGACGATATTCATCGTCAACAATCAGAATACAGGCCGTTTCAATACTTCGGCTGTGGATCTGTTCTGCTTTTTTTATATTCATGCCCATTATTAACCATTTGTTCTTTATGCATTATTTCTAAGCTGTTTAATTATTATGAGGTAACAGAATTTGAAATAGCGTGCCATTTTCGTCGCTTCTACAACTGATGGTACCTTTTGCGTCCTTGACTAGGTTTTTTGTAATACTCAAGCCAAGGCCTGAGTGCCCATTACCTTTAGTGGAGGTGACGGGAGTGAATAAATCTTTCAGTATAGTTTCTGGAATTCCAGGGCCGGAGTCTTTAATTAATATTTCAACAAAGTCCTGGCCATTTACATTTACCTTCGAT